>ENA-ORCV01000069-ORCV01000069.1-marine-metagenome-genome-assembly--contig:-NODE-69-length-222667-cov-10.857500_pt1 | contig 222667 bp, 175 predicted proteins | sample MGYA00237779_ERZ508509 | MGnify/ENA primary metagenome ERZ508509 (study PRJEB26180, sample SAMN06268772) | marine metagenome | isolation source: Bioluminescent Bay, La Paraguera, Puerto Rico | place... | reverse complement strand
TCGCCACCTCCACCAATTCGAAAAGCCGCTCTCTCCGAGCGGCTTTTTCGTATCCGGCCCTTCGCTCAATCGGCGCCCGGCGCTTCCATCAGCCGCGTACGCACGACGGACTCCAGGCTCGTCAGACCGGCGGCCTTGCCTGCTGCGATTGCGAGGTCGTCATCGGCGCCGGCCAGGCTCTGCTGAAGCGCCACCAGCGCGCCGACGCGATTACCGCTGGCACAGTGCACGAGTACCGGGCCGTTGAAGCGGTCCGTGAGCTCCGCCAGTCGCCGCGCGTTGTCGAAATTGACGGCGCCTTCGCCGGCGATGGGCAGGCTCTCGTAAGCGAGCCCGAGCTCAAACGCGATCTTCGCTTCACTGTCGTCCGACTTCTCGGCGTCTGACCGGAGGTCGATGACCGCCACGTAGCCGTTATCACGAAACACGCGGAGCGCGGCCTCGTCCGGTGCACCGGCGGACGACATGCCCTGTACGGGCAGCACCCGGCCGACCCGGACCAACTCGTCCAGGTCGACCTTCATGCCGGTGATCGGGCCGTCGTCCGCGAAAGCGATCGCGCCGAGCAACAGCGCCGCGGCAATACCCGTACGTTTCAGCATGGCGTTCACCGTGTACCGAAGCCTAGAGATCCTTCAGTGTAACCCGGCTTCGAACCTCCGCGCCCTGCTCGATGAAGCGCACTTCGACGGACATGCGGTCGTAGATGTCCGCGAGCTTGAGCATGATGCGCCGTGCTGTTTCCTGTGTCTCGATCGTCAGCTCGTCGACGCCATCCTGCGGCGCCGCGACCATGCCTTCCGCGATGAGCCGGTAGTATTCGCCGGCATCCATCGCCAACGCGAAGACGGGCGACGGCGAACCGGAAGGCGCGTTCAGTACCCTGGCGACGCGCTGCTCGGCACCGTCCCCCACGGCGACGGCCAGAGCCGTATCGACCATCGCCGCGTAGGCCTCCTGCGCCACGGCGGAGACCTGCGGCAATGCGAGTTCCACCGGCTTGCCGTCCGGCTGGAGGTTCAGCGCGGCGAGCTCCGGGCTGAACATCATGCCCATGGCCACCAGCGCCGACGCATCGTCCATCGCCAGCACGAAGCTGGCATCGACATTCTCCGGCGGCTGCCCGCTCGCGATGTCGATGCCGTCCAGCGACTCGAGCACGGCGTTGAAGCCTCGGACGCCGTACACGACCGGCGGGATCGGCTGGGCCAGGATCTCGCGGCCCTTGGCCGTGCCGGCCTGCAACTCGGCGAAATACTCGCACTCGTACGGGTCCGCTTCCATCGCGTCCAGGCGGGCCGCGTAGAAATCCCGCAGCGCCTTCACATTCACGCTGGCACCGAAAGACAGGGCACCGCCCTCGTCCTTGCCGAGGCCCGGCACCACGTTGGAGACACCTGTCAGTGCCTTTGCAAGGTCGCTGCGGAGCTCGACGACGAGACCGCCACTGAAGGCGTCGAGACCCACGTGGTCATAGCCGAACACCATGCGCGGCGCGATGCCGGCCATTTCGCGGATCTCGGCCTTGCACTCCGACGAGACGATCGACGGATCGAAATCCGTACCCGCCAGCAGCGCCGTATCCAGGTCGCTGGTCGGCTCGAGCACCGCGTCGACCAGCCGGATCGTGTCGACGTAGCCGATGTAATGCTGCGTGTAGCCGTACTGCTTCGCGACGGTACCCAGCACGTCGGTGGTGGCAAGGCTCTTCGCCGGCAGGTCGAGGCCCAGCAGGCGCCGGAGTTGCTCGTCGTCGAACGTCGACGGCGCCAACGTCAGCACGGCATAGCCATCGATCGTCGTGATCAGCACGCGCGCATCGTCGTCGCCGACGTAGCGGTATGTCGTCTCGCCGAGCTTCGCCGTGAGCATCGGCTGGCCCGCCTCTTGCTCGATGTGGGCGATGGCCTGTTCGAACAGGGCCGGGTCGCTGAGCTCGATGCGCAGAACCGGCAGCAGGCCGTTTCCGTACAGGATCATGCGCGCCCCTAGGGGAATGCCGGCCTGCTCCATGCCGTCGACGCTCAGCAAGGCCGCCAGCGCGTCGATGGCGCCGGAGAAGTCGTCGATCTCCGACATCACCGCGGCGTCCGTATCCTCGGCGTCGGCGCGTGCGGCCTCGACGACGTTGCGCAGCAACTCGCGGTAACCGGCGAGGATTTCATCGACGTGCGGCTCGAACGCCTCGAGAATCTCGTCGTCCAACCTTTCGTTCATCGCGATCACGTAGGGCGAATCGGCCGGCACGTAGCGGAGGTGGCCCGCGTCAGCCGCCTTCGAGTCATCGTCGCCCGAGCACGCTGAAAACGTCAGCAGGAGAATTGCGGCGGCCAGCGGACCGCGCCACAGGGAATTTGCGTTCATCAGATCTAATGTTCCTTTCGGGATCGAACCCGCCCGGCATTATCGTTCAGCCCGCCGACCTCCCCGGGGGCGTCGGCGGCATGGTATTCGGCGAGTCTTGGGTGCCGATGGTACGTCGGTCGGCAAACGGTCTTTTGATGCCAGAGCCCGGCAGCTGCCGTTTGAGCGAAGTATACGCGATACGCCCGGCGACAGGATACGGCCGCTTGCAGGACCCGGCGGTTACTCTACACTGGGCCCATGCCGCCGACTCTACGGGATGTGAGGTCCGATGACCTCGACACAGTTCTCTTTATCAACGAAAGCGTCGTCCCGGCGGTCAACAGCCTGAGCGCGGATGACCTGGCCTGGTTCGCGGTTCATGCCGCCTACTTCCGCGTCGCGGAAGACGCCGAGGGCGTCGTGGCCTTTCTCATCGGCCTGCGTCCGGGCACGGCCTACGGCAGCCTCAACTACCGCTGGTTCTGCGACCACTACGACGACTTCGCCTACGTCGACCGGGTGGCCGTCGCCGAGCGGGGCCGGCGGGCGGGCCTCGCCTCCCGGCTGTACGACGATTTTGCGGAACGCATGATCGGCAAGGTCGACGTCATGACCTGCGAGGTGAATATCGAGCCTCCGAATCCCGGCTCCATGCTCTTTCACGAGCGGCGCGGCTTCCGCCAGGTCGGGTCTCAGGCGACGGAGGGCGGTACCAAGGTGGTCGCATTGCTGGAGTGCCGCCTGTGACCGGACCCGCCGGCGGCGCGTCCGCGTCGTGCCGCCACCGATGAACGACGACCGACTGTCAGCGCTCGCGTTCCGGCAGCTCCAGCCGGACGACATCTTCGGCGTGCTCGAACACCTGGGATTCCGCTGCAACGGGCGGTTCCTCGCGCTCAACAGCTACGAGAACCGCGTGTACCGCATCGGCATCGAGGATGCCGCCGACATCGTCGTCAAGTTCTATCGGCCCGGGCGCTGGTCCGACGACGCCATCCTCGAGGAACACGCGTTTGCCGCGGAACTCGCCGCGCAGGAGATACCCGTCGTCGCTCCGCTCACCATCGGTGGCGAAACGCTGTTCCGACAAGGGCCATTCCGGCTCGCGGCATTCGCGAACCGGGGCGGCCGCGCACCGGAACTCGACGACGAGGACCAGTTGCAGCAGCTCGGCCGCTTCGTCGCCCGCATCCACGGCGTCGGCGAGACGCGCGACTTCGCGCACCGTCCCGGCATCGACATCGAAAGCTACGGCACGGAATCGCGGGACTACCTACTCGACGCCGGGCACATCCCGGACGAGATGGTCGACGTGTACGAAGGCGTCAGCGACGAGGTTCTCGACGGCGTCGAACACGCCTTCGACCGCGCCGGCCACGTCGGCGTCATCCGCCTGCACGGCGACTTTCATCCCGGCAACGTCCTGATCGCGGGCGAGGCGTTCCACATCGTCGACCTCGATGATGCCCGCAGCGGCCCGGCGGTCCAGGATCTCTGGATGTTCCTGTCCGGCGACCGTGACGAGCAGACGCCGCAGCTTGCCGCCCTGCTCGCCGGCTACCAGGAATTCCGGCGCTTCGACGCCCGCGAACTGAACCTGATCGAGGCACTCCGCAGCCTGCGCATCCTGCATTACGCGGCCTGGCTCGGACGCCGCTGGGACGACCCGGCATTCCAGAAGGCGTTTCCGTGGTTCGCATCGCGCCGCTACTGGGACGAACACGTACTCGCGCTGCGCGAGCAGCTCGCATTGCTGCAGGAACCACCGCTGGTGTGGCAGGATTATTGACTCAGCGTGACGGCAGGGCCCGGCGGCGCGCACTGATTCCGAAACGTTCGATCCACCGGCCAAACGTGTCCCGGCTGAGTGCCTGCAGGTCGTCGATGTAGTGCAGCGCATCGGCACGAATGCGCTCGGGCTCGACGCGCCCCCGTTCGGCGTCGAGCATCGGCCTGTTCGCGGGTACCGTCAGCCAGCGCTCGATCAGCGATTGGTCCACTTCCAGGTGAAACTGGAATCCGTAGGCGTGCTCGCCGTGACGAAACGCCTGCACGTGGCTCGCATCCGAGCGCGCGAGGTGCTCGCAGCCCGGCGGCAGCGCGATGCCGTCCTCGTGCCACTGGAATACGCGTTGCCGGGCCGCGAACGCCGACAGCACCGGGTCGTCCGCGCCTGCATCCGTCAGATGCACGTCGTGCCAGCCGATCTCCCGGACATCGTTCGGGGCGACCTCGCCGCCGAGGGACTTGGCCAGGAGCTGGGCGCCGAGGCAGATGCCGAGCACCGACATCCCGCGCTCGACCGCTTCCCGGATCAACTCGACTTCGGTTCCCAGGTTCGGGTACCGGTCGATCTGGTCCGCGTTCATGGGGCCGCCGAGCACGATCAGGGCCTCGTACCGGTCCAGCGCCGGCCGTTGCATGGCGTCCCTGCCGAAATTGACGTAGCGGATCCGGAACCCGGCATCTTTCAGCAGCGGGTCCAGGGTCCCCAGCGGCTCGTAGGGAACGTGTTGAAAAACCAGTATTTTAGGTCTGGCCATAGCGCGCGTCGGCCGGTCATCGCAAGGTATCGGGATGCGCTTTTTATACCTTCCGCGGCGCCCTGCGGGAAGGGCGAGCTTATTGCACTGCCGAGCGGGCCGCACTACAGTGACCTGACGTGCAACTCCGTGCGGCGGCGGAACTCTCAGGCGCTGAGACGCTCTTATTACGAATACGGCCGACGTCGACGTTCCAGCGGGAAAACGCCTTTTGACAACCCAGTTTCGCAAGTTTCTGACGGGGGTTTTCATCGCCCTGATCGCGTCCGGGTGCGGCTCGAACGTCCGCCTGGACCCGCCGACCATTCCGAAACCGCTGGTCGACACCCTGCCGCTGCACGTGGGCCTGCGCATCCCGAACGAGTTCCAGAGTTTCCGGCACACGGAAGAAGTCATCGGCAACGAGGAGTGGTCGATCGACCTGGGCCGCTCAAACGCGGTGTTCTTCGAGCAGCTCTTCGGTTACCTCTTCAGTGAGGTCACCATCCTGGGACCGGACGAGGACGCGTCTGCGATGACGCTCGACGCGCTCGTGGAACCGAGTATCGATGCGTTCGAATTCTCGGTTCCGACACAGTCGAAAACCGACGCCTTCGCGGTCTGGATCCGCTACCGGCTGAAGGTGTTCGATGCGAACGGGCGGCAGATCGGCAACTGGCCCGTCAGCGCGTACGGTAAGAGCCAGGCCACGACGTTCAGTGGCGACGAGGCCCTGCAGCGCGCCGCCGTGCTGGCAATGCGGGACGCCGCCGCCCTGATGATCTTCCGTTTCGACCCCGACAGGTTCATGAAGCGCCTGTCCGGTGAAGGCGAGCCGCTCGAGGGCGATGACGAAAGCACCGCCACCGTGACGGCTGCCGGCGAACAAGGAGGCAGCAATGAATGAATCCCCGTGGCGCGGGAGCCGCGCCCTCTCGATTGTCCTGGTGGCGGGTGTCGCACTGCTGCAGGCGTGCGTCACGTCTCGCGTCGAGGATTCCCGCGAAGGACTGACCGGCATTTCCAGCGACGAGTCGGTCGTGATCATGGCCAAGAGCTATCACGTCGGCAACGAAACGGAAGACAACTACATCACCTGCATCGAGGACGCGCTCGCCCGCGGCAAGAACGGCCTGAACGTCATCCCGCACAAGCAGTTCGTCGACGCCCTGTTCCCTTGGTTCGAGCCGCGTACGGCACCGGCCGATACGCGCGGACTGCCGGCCCTGATGGAACGGCCCGGCGTCGCCGACAAGATCGAGGAGCAAGGCGTCCGCTACATCATCTGGCTCGACGGCGATACCGACAAGGTCGCCGGCGGCGGCAGCCTTTCCTGCGCGGCGGGGCCGGGCGGCGGTGGTTGCTTCGGCTTCGCCTGGTGGCAGAAGGACGCGGACTACAGCGCGTCCGTGTGGGACCTCGAGGGGCTGGAATCCGCCGGCACCGTTTCCGCCGACGTGAGCGGCACGTCGTTCCTGCCGGCACTGGTCGTGCCGATACCGTTGATAGCGCGCACTCAGGCGGCAGCGTGCAAGGGGCTCGCGAGCCAATTGCGTATCTTCATCGTCGCTGACGAAGAGGCGACCTGAGCGCCGCAATCCCTCACCGTGGCCGGCCGGCCCGCAGGAAGGCGTCCCGGTAGAATTCCGACGACAAAGACTCGACGGTGACCGTTCGTCCGGTTGACGGCGCGTGCACGAAGTTCCCGTTGCCAAGGTACAGGCCCACGTGCTGCATCTTCCCGGCGATCGAGAAGAACAGCAGGTCCCCTGCCCGCAACTCCTTCCTCGGCACCGTGACGGTATGGTTCCACAACTGGCCGGTCGTGCGCGGCAGCGACTTCCCGGCCTGGCGGTACGAGTACTGGACGAGTCCGCTGCAGTCGAAGCCCGTCGGCCCCGAACCGCCGTAACGGTATGGCACACCGACCTGGTCCACGGCGATCCGCGCAGCGCGCGCACCAAGGTCGAGCTTCGCGGCAACGACCTGCCCGTCGGGCGCCGTCCGGGCCGCCGGACTGGTCGGGGGTGACGAGGCACATCCCGTGAGACACGCGGCCAGCATCAGCGCGGCCAGTCCCGCGCCTGAACGTCTCGAGTACTGCTTCGCCATGGTCCCCGTCTTCCGTGAGATTGTCTGCAGCATAGCCACTGCGTGCTGAATGTCCCATGAACTGGTTACCATGAACCGGTTCTCAGCGCGAGCAGCGCTCGCGAAACGCATCGACCAGCGTTACCGGGAACTCGCCGCGCACGGCATTGATCAACGATACGGCGTCGGCACGCACCAGGTCGTCGGGTGTCAGCACGCGCTCGACGAGCGAGCCCTCTGCCAACATTGCGGCCCGGCGCGTACCGGCGAGCAGCCCGCAAGCGACCGGCGGTGTGCAACGTTGCCCGTCGAGCTGCACGACGAGATTGGCGATGCACGATTCCGTGAGCTGACCGTCGGCGTTCCAGAGTAGAACGTCGTCGCAATCCGGGCGAGCGGCCAGCGCCCGTTCGTAGACCCGGCGCCAGGTCGTCTTGTGATACAGAAACGGATCGCGCACGTCGACGGGCGCCGCGGCCATCCCCAACCGGCAGGCGTCCGGCGCGCGTGGCACCGGGCCGCATTCAACGGTCGCCCTGCCGTCGGAGCGCACACGCAGGCGCACCCGCGCACTGGTGCTGCGGCCGTCGACGGCGGCGGCCAGCGCCGCGGTGACTTCGCCGGCGTCCAGTTCGAAATCGAAGTAGTCGGCCGAATCCGAGAGTCGTTCGAGGTGGCGGTCCAGCAGCGCAAAGCCGCTGGCCGGCGTCCATAGCAGCGTTTCGAGGAGTTCGAACTCCCCCGGCATCGGATTCGCCGCCTCGAGCACCCGCGTCTTGGCCAGGCACTCGCGGTACTCGTCGTCGGACGACGAATCCCATACGATTCCGCCACCGACGCCGTAGGTACCGCTTCCGTCGCGCCGGTCGACGACCGCGGTGCGAATCCCGACGCTGAACGTGGCCCGGCGACCGGGGCGCAACCGGCCGATGGCACCGGTGTAGACGCCGCGCGGCGACGTCTCGAATCCGGCGATGAAGCGCATGCTCGACGACTTCGGCGCTCCGGTCACCGATGCGCAGGGAAACAGCGCCCGAAAGACGTCCGCGATGCCGGCCGTCGACCGCGCGACGACCGTCGACGTGAGCTGCCAGACGGTCGCGTACTTCTCGAGATCACACAACGACTCCACCGCCACGGTGCCCGGACGGGCAATGCGCCCGAGGTCATTGCGCAGCATGTCCGTGATCATGACGTTCTCCGCCCTGTTCTTTGCCGAGCGCGACAACGCCGTCGCTATCGCCCGGTCGGCGGCCAGCGTCATGCCGCGACGCGCCGTGCCCTTCATCGGGCGCGTGACGATGCGATCGCCCTCGAGGTCGAAGAACAGTTCCGGCGACGCCGACGCGATGGCGAACGCATCTGCCTCGATGTATGCCGCGTACCCGGCGTCACCGGCCACGCGGCAAAACAGGTTCCACGGATCTCCCGCGTCCGGACTGCGGTTCCGAAGCGTGTAGTTGACCTGGTAGGTGTTCCCCGCCGCGATCTCCGCGCGTATGTCGTCAATACGCTGCTCGTACGTCGATCGGTCGGTATCCAGCGCCCACGATGGCATCACCGACGTCGCCGCACAGCCGGGCAGGTCCGCCCGGACCTCGCCGCCGTCGAACAGGCCGAAGCACACCAGCGGCAATGCGCCGGGCTCGCGCGTCGTCAGGGACGCGTCGAACGCGGGTGCCGCCTCGTAGGCGACGAAGCCCGCGGCATGGAGCCCGTCCGCGTCGACACGCCGCGCCGCTTCGGTCAGCGCCGGCACTACGTCGGTCATCCTGGTCGCGACGATGACGTCGACGGGCTGCCGGTAGAACGTCCAGTCCCCACTCTTCGGATTTCTGAAAACGAGGCGATGGAGCATTGGGAATCCGGCAGACGGTGGCGGTGGGCTATCATACCGCCCCGTAAGACCCGCCATCGCCCCCGGAGAGTCGCGCATTGAGGAAGCCTGACATCGTTGCCCCCCGTCTGAAGCACTTCGCCGCCGCCGTTGCCGTCCTGCTGTTCGCGGGCTCGCCGGCGCTCCTCATCCCGTCGCACGCCTCCGCGGACGACCTCGTCTACGACGTCCACTACGAGATCACGCCGGTGCCTGACGAACACGCCGTTGACGTGCGCCTCCGGCTGCGGCAGCCGCGGCACCTGTTGCGCGAAATGCGCTTCGACACGGGACGCGCTATGGGCATTGCCGGCGACGGAGAGGTCATCAGCGACCGCAGCGAGACCACGTGGCGGCCGCCGGCGCGCGGTGGCGAACTCCGCTGGCGCGTCAGTGCCCGGCATGAGCGGCGTGGCGGCGGCCACGACGCGTGGCTGGACGGCGACTGGGGCCTGTTTCGCGCCGAAGACGTTATTCCGCGGGCGGCGACCCGAACCCTGCGTGATGCGCGCAGCCGGACGACGCTGGCGTTCGTATTGCCTGCCGGATGGTCGGCCATCTCCGAGTATCGCGAAGTCGACGGGCGCGCAGACGTCGCGTCCCAAGGCCGGCGATTCGTCCAGCCAACCGGCTGGATCGTGGTCGGCCAGATCGGCGTGCGCCGCGAAACCGTCGCCGGCACGCACGTCGCCGTCGCCGCGCCGACCGGGCACGACGTCCGCCGCATGGACATTCTCGCGCTCCTCAACTGGACGCTGCCTGAACTCGCGCAGATCCTGCCGGCGCCGATCCCGCGGCTGACCATCGTCAGTGCCGGCGAGCCTATGTGGCGCGGCGGTTTGTCGGCGCCCGCCTCACTCTACCTGCACGCGGACCGGCCGATGATCAGCGAGAACGGCACGAGCACGCTGCTGCACGAAGTCATGCACGTGGCGACGGGGCTGAGCGCGGAACAGGGGTACGACTGGATCGTCGAAGGCCTGGCCGAGTACTACTCGCTGCAGTTGCTGTACCGCAGCGGCACGATCACGCCGAACCGATACCGGGCGGCGCTGTCCCAGCTCGCCGGCTGGGCGGACAGTGCGAAGACCCTGTGCAGCCGCGCATCGAGCGGCGCGGAAACGGCACGGGCGGTCACGGTCATCCACGCACTCGACCGGGAAATCGTCACGGCCACCGGCAACACGAGCAGCCTGGACGACGTTCTCGTCACGCTGCTTCTGGCGAACCGCAAGCTCACCCTGGACGCGCTGCGACTCGCCGCGCGCGAGCACATCGGCAAGAACCCGGACGCATTGCACAGCCGACGCCTGCCCGGCTGCGATAAGGTCGCCCCCGGAAAGTAATGCGGATACCCCGATGAACCAGCGACGTGACCTCGGCCTCGTCTTCCGTTCCCGCACCCCGATCGTGGTGATCGAAACGGAGGACGAGTCGCGAATACTCGAAATGCTGCGCACCATGGTCATGGAAAAGACCGAGGGCGAGTACCTGCCACTGTTTCGCTGGACCGTGACGGATGGTCTGCAGCGCCAGGACATCGCGCTGGAACCGCAGACAATGAATGCGCAACCGGTCGATGTTCTACGCCACATCCGGGCCGTGCAGAAGCCTGGCGTCTACGTGCTGCTCGACTTTCACCCGTTTATTGCGGACCCGGTTCACGTTCGGCTGCTGAAGGATATCTGCCTGCAGCAATCCAGGATCCGTCGTCACATCGTGCTCATCAGCCACAAGATCGATCTGCCTTCCGAACTCGAACCCTACGCCGCGCGGCTCGAGCTCGCGCTGCCGGATGAAGAGGAGCGCGTGCGCATCATCCAGCGGGTCGCGGACGAATGGAGCGCGTCGAATCCCGGTTCGCGCGTCCAGGCGGACTCGCGCGCCTACCGGATGCTTGTCCAGAACCTGGCGGGCCTGCCCCATCGCGACACGGAAAGACTTGCGCGCAACGCGATCTGGCAGGACGGGGCGATAACGCGCAGCGACCTCCCGGAAGTCATGAAAGCAAAGTACGAACTCCTGAACCGGGGCGGCGTGCTGAACTTCGAGTACGACACGGCTCGCTTCGCGGACGTCGGAGGGCTCGCTAACCTGAAGACCTGGCTCTCGCACCGGCGGGCGGCGCTGCGCCGCGACGCGGATGCCGGTCATCTCGACCCGCCGCGCGGCATCCTGCTGATCGGCATACAGGGCTGCGGCAAGAGCCTCGCGGCGAAGGCGACCGCGGGGGCGTTCGACGTACCGCTGTTGCGACTCGATCTCGGGGCGGTCTACGACAAGTACCACGGCGAGACCGAGCGCAAACTGCGCGAGTCGTTGCACACCGCCGACGTCATGGCGCCCTGCGTGCTCTGGCTGGACGAAATCGAGAAAGGGCTCGCCGGGCGCGGTGGCGAGACGGGCACGACGCAACGAGTGCTGGGAACCTTCCTGACCTGGATGGCGGAAAAGAAGTCCCTGGTCTTCGTCGTCGCCACGGCGAACGACATCTCCGCCCTGCCCCCGGAGCTCGTCCGCAAGGGCCGCTTCGACGAGATATTCTTCGTGGACCTGCCGGACACCTCGACCCGCGAGGCAATCTTCGCGATTCATTTGCAGTCGAGGGCCCAGGAACCGGCCTGCTTCGACACCGGGGCGCTGGCCGCGGCGTCCGACGGCTTCTCCGGCGCGGAGATTGAACAGGCCATCGTTTCGGCGCTGTACGCGGCACACGCGAAGAAGCAGCCATTGGCGTCAGAACACGTCGCCGGGGAATTGCGCCGGACGCGCCCCCTGTCCGTCGTGATGGCCGAACAGCTGGGCGGCCTCCGGCGCTGGGCCGAGGGTCGGACGGTGCGCGCCGACTGACGACCGCGATCGGCATGATTTGACCTAATCCCGGGCAGCCGATGCTTGCCGCGACCGGGCTGCGTGCTACCATTTGCGCATGGCTAATGAGAATAAAAATATCAATGAGTTAGTCGACCGGGACGAAGACCCGACGTCCGAGCTCGAATCACTGACGGAGCGTCATCTCGACGAAGCCGGCCGGCGATGGGCGATGCTGGAATCGGACGAGAACACGTCCGACTACGCGAAGCCCGGCGATGCGGCGGCAACGCCGGACGCCCTGCGCGCCGCGCTGGCCGCGCGTGACGCACGCATCGAGCAACTCGAGTACGAGTACGAGCAGGTGCATTCGCGCTGGCGCGGGCTGCGCGCGGAACTCGATTCTCGTGAGCAGCTCACCGCCAGCATGCGCGCTGATCTCCGCAACACGGAGTCGCGCCTCGACCACGCGCAACTGCAGGTCCGGGAACGCGACTTGACGATCGACATGCTCAAGTCCCGGCTCCGCGAACTCAAGCGCGAATTCGACAGTCTTCAGACCTTGCTCGAAGAAGCACGCAACGCCAGCAAGAGCATGCCCCCGGGCGACGAAGCCGGCGGTACGCGTCAGAAGCTGCTCGAGTACGAAGGCACGCTGGCCAGCCTGAAAGCCGCGTTCAGCGGCATGCGCAACCAGCAAAAGCAGACCGAAGCGTATGCCGACTCCCTGCGCCGGCAGTTGACCGACCTTCGGGCCGAGGCGCAGGACGCAAACGCCGAGCGATTGGCGATGCGTATGGAACTCGGCAAGGCGACATCCAAGATCGCCTCGCTGGAGACGAAGCTGGTCGCGGCCACCCGCGCGACCGAAACGGCGGAAAATGCGCTGGCGGCGGTTCGCGACGTGCACGAACAGGAAATGCGGCTGCTGCGTTACGAGCTTAGCGAGGCGCAGGAGACTATTTCGGAAAACTCACAGATCAGCGAGCAGCTCGCGTCGGACCTCGTCCAGAACCGCGGCTACAAGGTTGAACTGGAGCGGATGCTGACGGACACGGAGCAGCAGGGCCGGGAACGCATCGAGACCCTGGAGAACCAGGTCGTTCAGCTGGAGGCCACGCTCGCCGACTACGAGAACAAGCTCGAGACCAAGACCAATGCGATCAATGCGCTGCTCGACGAGCTCGCCAAGAAGAACCAGACGACGGAAGAGCACGACGACGCGGACTTCGACGAGCCGGCGCAATCCGCTGAACGTGCGGTCGAGCGATCGATCGCAGCCGATCGCGTGTCGCGCCTGCTGGTCGGCCGCATCGACGACCAGGAATTGCGTTTCCCGCTGTTCAAGAACCGGCTCACGATCGGACGCACGCAGCAAAACGACATCTACCTGAAGGCCCCGTATATCTCGCGGCGACACGCCGTTATCGTGACCGAGAGCTGCACGACGCGCATCATCGACTGGGGCAGCAAGAACGGAGTTTATGTCAATTCGAAACGGGTGACGGAACATTTCCTGAAGAGCGGCGACCGGGTCACGATCGGCACGATCGAATTCCGCTACGAGGAACTGCCGAAACGCGACGCATCCTGACCTTCCGCACGCGTCCGCGGATTGTGTGAGGGCAATCACGGACACGCCCCGGGACCCGCGCTAGGGTACACCGACCAGCGCAGCATGCAGGATGCAAGGTCAATGTTCGGTAGCGTGACAGGCAAGTCGATACCCCTCTCCGATACCCAGCAGATCACCCGAAAGGCGGGCAACATCGCCACGCGCAAGATCTGGCTGCCGAAGTTCGTTTACGACGCACTTCCGTGGTTCTACCTCGCCTCAGGCATCGGCGCATTCTTCACGACGCTGTACATCAGCGAGTGGTTCTGGATACTCCCGCACTACGTCCTATTCTCGGCAGCCTGCCTGCACTTCGGCATTGTCGTCCTGCACCGCCGCCGCGTGGGCGCCCGGAAAACCGACGCCGACGAGAGCTGATCCTCCGCGCTTGACCGGCCGGCATCCTTGGGCAAGGATTAGCGCCCGACGCTCCTACAGGACCCCTGATGGCTCCCACGGACAGACCGGTTCATCGCCGACTGCTTCGCGAACTCGCGTGGTTTGCTGCGCTGTTGCTGTTCGGCGTGGTCCTGCTGCCGGTGGCCGTGTACCTCGTGGGCCAGTCCGTCTTCGGCGCGTACGAGGGCGATGGCTTCGGCGGGTTCTACGAAGGCATATTCGGGCGGCTCCTGCACGGTGAGCCGGCCGCCTGGTTCCTCGCGTTTTCGCCTTACCTGGGCGTCGTCGTGCTGCGCCTCATCGCATGGGCATGGCGCCGGACTGCGCGACTCGCGACCTGACCTCGCCGACCACATGCGGCAGGGTCGCGAAAATGTGACCAATGTCACGTTCCGGAGCGAGCGAATCCGCTAACAAATGCACTTTGGGAAACCATTATGTCGCGTGCCATGCCTTCGGACGCGACCAGCGGATAATGTGCAGGCAAGCCGCGACCGCGGCATGAAGGAAATCTCAGAAAAACCGATGTTCGAACAACTGAAAAGCTGGCTGCGATCGCTCCGGAAGGAACCGGAAGCGCCGCGGCAATCCGCATTGGGCAAGTCAGGCGCGTTCCAGGCTCCCACGCCTGCGAGGCGGCCGCCACGGGTGGCACCGAAGCCGGCCGTTGGCCAGTCGCCGCTGCCGGAGTCGGCCGGCACTCCCGAGGTCGGTGACGCCGGTCCCGGCAAGAACGTGTTGATTCGCAACCGCTATCGCCGGGAAGACACCGGGACTCACGAGACGCTGACGATTCTCGACGATTCCATGGTCGACTCGGGCGAGGAGACTGGCATCGACCCCTACAATACGGGTAAGTTCGACCGTTCGAAGCACTGGGACAAGCGATTCCGTAACCGATGAGCCTGCGGGTCTCTTTCGAACTCGACGACGCCGACCTTCGCCACTTTCGCCTGATCATGCGCGCCGCGCGGGACTCGACCGCCCGTCATGCGCCCGAGGACATCGTCGCTGCGGCGACGGCCCTGCTGGACCGGATCGACGAAACCGCGATGCCGCGTTTCGTGGCGGAGCGGCTCGCCAAGCTCCGGCTGCTGATCCGCATGCTGACTGACCTCGACTGGCGCCTTCCCCATCACGATGCGCGCCGGGTCCTGGCAGCACTCGCCTACTTCACGGAGGCCGAAGACCTCATCCCGGACCACGTGCCCGGCCTGGGCTTCCTCGACGACGCCATCATGATCGAACTCGTGGCGCGCGAGCTCCGACACGAACTCGACGCGTACCAGGACTTCGACGCCTTTCGCCTCGAAAAGACCTCAGAAATCAAGCATAAGTCACTGACAAGACGTAACAAGTGGCTGGAAGAACGTCGCCGGGAGTTGCTGGATCGGCTGCGCCGCCGTCGCGAGGCAGATGCCACCGGCGACAGCTCCTCGCCCGGGTTGTTTCGCTGACGGCGGCTCTCAGGGCCAGTAATACCAGCCGGTCAGGGCGAGCCCGATCACGGTCGCTGCGACGGCCGGCCACCGCCACGGACGCTGCCGGATGACGGCATAGAAACTCAACGCCGAAACCGCGGTCATAACCACAAAGATCGCGAGACTCTGGCCGAGCGGTCCCATCTCATCCCGGATCCGGGGGTGCTCGTCGCCCACGACCAGGAAGACGGCGAGGACCAGGGCCAGGGATACGGCGATCGACAGACAGGACCCGAGCAGGAAACCATTGATGACCACGAGCGGACGCATGCGAATGGCTGGGAACTGGCCTCGGGAACGACTGGAAATATGCCTAATACGCCCTTGATCGGCGGGCGCGGGCCAACTAGCCTAACCGACTGATCGGGCGATTGACAGCGTGACTCACGGAACCGGAGTGACTGAATTGAGAATGTTTTCGAGCCGAATTTTCTACCCCCAGGTCGTGGCCTTCCTGGCGCTGGCCGCCCTGCCCGCCCCGAGCCCGGCCGCCGGCGTCAACGCGGACGAGCCGCTCGCACCGCAGCCGCGGCACGAGAACATCGGCGAGACCGTCACGCACTTCATCCAGCGCTCACACTACAACCACACTCCGGTGGACGACGCGCTGTCGTCTGCCGTTCTGGACCGCTACATCGAGTCACTCGACGGCAACCGCATGTACCTGCTGCAGAGCGACGTCGACTTCTTCGACCGCTACCGCTTTGAACTCGACGACATGGTAAAGGCCGACCCGCTCGACCCGGTCTACGAGATGTTCGAGATCTACCGGACCCGCGTTCGGGAACGCCACCAGTACGCACTCAAGGTCCTCGAGACAGAGCCCGATTTCACGGTCGAGGAATCCTTCCAGTTCGACCGTAGCGAGGCGCCGTGGGCGACGAGCACCGCGCAGCTCGACGAAATCTGGCGCAAGCGGGTCAAGAACGACGCGCTACGGCACATCCTGAACGACAAGACCTGGGAGGAAACCCGGGAAATTCTCACGAAGCGGTACCAGCGCCTCCTGCGTCGCATGGACCAGGTGAATTCGGACGACGTGTTCGAAGGTTTCATGAACGCGTTCGCGCACACGCTCGACCCACATTCGAGCTACCTGTCCCCGCGGAATTCCGAGGAATACCGCATCCAGATGAGCCTGAGCTACTTCGGCATCGGCGCATCGCTGCAGCCGGACGACGACTACGTGAAAATCGTCGGGATCATCCCCGGCGGCCCGGCGGCCATCGATGGCAAACTCAAGCCGAATGACCTCATCACCGGCGTCGCCGAAGGCGCCGACGGGGCGATGGTCGATGTCGTGGGCTGGCGTCTCGAAGACGTTGTCGACCTCATCCGTGGCCCGGCCGACACGATCGTGCGCCTGCAGATTCTGCCCGGCGACGCACTGCCCGGCAGCAGCGAGAAAGTCGTTCCACTGACCCGCGGACAGGTCAAGCTCGAGGAGCAGGCGGCGAAGAGCGAAGTCATCAATATCCCGCTCGAGGGCCGCGAATGGCGCGTCGGCGTGATCGACGTGCCGTCGTTCTACCGCGACTACCGGGCACTGTCGAATGGCGACAAGGACTTCACGAGCACGACACGTGACGTGAAACGGCTGATCTCCGAGCTCGAGAAGGAAGGCATCGACGGCCTGGTCATGGACCTCCGGGGCAATGGCGGTGGGCACCTTACCGAGGCCACCGCACTGTCGGGACTGTTCATCGACAACGGCCCTGTCGTTCAGTTGCGCAATGCCAGCGGCCGGATCAGCCGGCTCGACGACCCGAACCCGATGGCGCAGGTTGCCTACGACGGTCCGCTCGTCGTGCTCGTGGATCGCTACAGCGCCTCGGCGTCCGAGATCTTCGCCGCGGCCATCCAGGACTACGCCCGCGGCGTCATCATCGGCCAGCAGACGTTCGGCAAGGGCACGGTGCAGAACCTGTATTCGCTGGACCAGTACATGAAGCCCGACCGCGAGAGCGACGACGGCTTCGGACAACTGACGCTGACCATCGGCAAGTACTACCGGGTCACCGGGGAAAGCACCCAGCACCGCGGCGTGAATCCCGACATCGAATTGCCATCGGCCATTGACGCCGAATTGGTCGGCGAATCGGTTCGCGACAGTGCCTTGCCGTGGGACACGATCAAGACGACCCGGTTTTCAGCCGGCGCGCCGTTGAACTCCACGATCCAGTCACTGATAGCGAACCAGGAGTCGCGTTCGCAGACCGATCCAAACTACCAATGGCTGCTGGGCGGCATACAGGAATACGAGGACGTCCGGTCACGCGACTCCGTGTCGCTGAACGTCGACGAGCGGCGCACCGAACGCGAACAGGAGTTGGAACGCCGGCTGGCGCGCGAGAATGAACGCCGGGCGGCCCTCGGACTTGATCCGCTGGCCAGCCTCGACGATCTGGACGAGGACGACGTGCCGGACGTCATCCTGCGCCAGGCGGCTGAAATCGTTCGGGACATGGCAGAGATGCGCACCGTCGACCGGGCACCGGCGCAGGCGGCGAAGCTGGAGAAGAACAGCGGCTGAGCGCTGCTTGCGCGGGTAAGGCCGCCTGTTATACTCGGGTACAACACTCGCGGTTGACGTGCGAATTGGGCATGCGGTCAAAACGCTCGCAAGGAACGAACAGCGCCGTTTCGAGGGCGCTCCGCACAGCGGCACTGCTGCTGCCGTTCGCCTGCGGCTCCGTGCTGGCCGCGACGTCCGATGCGATCTGCAATCGCAACAGCCTGCCCACTGCCCCCACCGATCTCCAGCTACAGATCGAACTGGTCGACGTCGACATCGTCAATCTCGAAGCGACGCCCGACATCGTCGATCTCCGTGACTTCGACGTGCCGGTACTGCCGCGCCGTATCGACAACGCCGCCATCATTCGCCGCGACATGATTGCGAGGGAACGGGCGACGACGATTCTTCGCGAGATCTTCGACGAACCGAGCGGCAGGCCCGAATTGTCACTGGCACCGGGCTCGGAACCGATTTCGGATTCGGCGAGGCCTTCCGCCACGTCCGACCGGTACGCGCCGCAACCGGAACTGACCGACATCGAGCCGGAGAGCCTGGGCCATCCGATCGACGTTTCCGGTGAACCGTTGAACGACGAAGGACGCCCTGCCATTCGCAATGACGAGGTCCTGCCGTACCGGGAGCAGATGCTTCGGACGGATATCTGAGGCCCGTAGCGCCGCTTCAGCGGCTGACGACCTGCGATATGCCCCAATAGTTGTCCGCGAGCAGACTCGCGTCGATCTCTCGTATCGCACCGGATTCTTCGTGGATATCGATCACGGTGGCGACCGACGCCACATCGGGCACGGCGTGGTCGTCCGCCCGGAAACGCGCCCGCTCCGCCAGGATGCGAGCCCGCTCCTGTAGTCGATCGGCAAGTTCGCCGGTCTTCGGCATGGATTGCCGCAGCTTCGAAATCCGGTTCAGCACGACACCGCACTCCTGCCGAGTGCCATAGCGAATGGCGCCCGCGCCCTTGACGCCGGCCTCACGCGCCATTGAAGCGACGCCGTCCTCGCGGAAGTGCAGGAACAGTTCCTGCGCGTAGGACAGAATCATGCAATTGATCGAGCGCTTGCTCGTCATGTCGAGACCCTGCGCGTCCGGCGCACCGTCCGCTTCGATGGCTTCCCGGTCCTGTCGAAGCGCGTCTCGGCGACTGCGGAGCTCTGCATGCTCGCCGGTGATCCGGTCCAGCGTGCGTTTCGTCGATCGCTTCCGCAGGAAGCGCAGGAAGCCGTTCATCGCCGCATAGCCCTCGCGCACCTCGCGAAGATCGGATTCCAGCGCCGAGATTCGCGCATCGATCCGGTCGACTTCCGCGTCGATCTCGGCGATACGCGTGCCCTGCTGTGCGTTCCATTCCGACAGGAGCTGCCGATGCCGGCGTTGCTCGCGCTGCTGCTTGAGCTGTTCCGCGAACCGCGCCAGCTTGTGTGACAAGTGCGTGTTCAATGCGCGCAACTGGTAGAACACGGTGACGCTGTGCACCCATTCGGGGTCGAGCAGCAGATTCTCGAGTTGCAGGAGCTGTTGCTGGGCGCGTGCGGCCTTGCTCTTCTCGTCGCGAATCTGGTCCTTCAGGCGAAACGTTTCATTTCGGAGGTCCGCGAAATCTTTCTTGAGTTCCGCCCGGTTCCAATAGAGCTCGAGCAGCTTCTCGCTGTCCCGCGCATCCTCGCGCGACTGTCCGAAAATGGCGGTAATGCTGGTCAACGGCCACTCACTTTACATAACCGGAGGCGTTCCGGTCTTTCCGGGACCAGATGATGTCAACAAGTGCGTCGGGAAACGCTGAACTGATCGACAGTTTGCCGTTCAGATCAGCGGTCGAGGACCAGGTGCCCTTGCTCGCGCAGATAGTCGAGCCACTTGTTCAGGACCATGTTCCGCGTCCAGCGCGCGCCGAGGTCCTTGCGCTGCTCCCGCAGCAGGCGCCGAAACTCGACATGCCGATGCTCGCGGCCGAGGCGCACGGCTTCCGCCAGTTTGCCGTCGAGGTACGCGCGCACGAGCATGTCGGGGTCCGACACCCTGCCGTCCGGCGTGTCGAAGTAATATGTCAGAGACAACGTCACGGTGTAGCGCGCCCGCTCCAGGATGTCGACATGCAGGTCGCAATCGCCCGCCACACGGGAACGAAAGCAACCGTCGATCTGGTCCAGGTCCGGGATGAGGCTCAACAACCGCAGGAAGTTGCTCTCGTACACGGACATCAATCCCACGAAACTACGCGGGCTGATGATCGTCTGTGGAACCAGTGAGGAATCGAGCAACATGGTGCCAATATAGCAGCAACGCCCGGCGAAAATCAGGGTCGCACTCGACGTTCGACGCCGGTACTATCGAGAATTCGACTGGCGATCTCCTCGATCGAAAACTCGGTCGTATCCACGTAGGGCACGGCATAGCGGCGAAACAGTCGCTCCGCTTCGCGGAGTTCGAATCGAACTTGCTGCGCGGTCGAATACTTTCCCAATGCCCGGCGCTCGCGGCGAATCTGCCGCAGACGTTCCGGCGTGATCGTCAGCCCGAACAGCTTCTTCTTGTACTTCAGCAGTAGCTCCGGCAACTCGCCCTTTTCGAACTCTTCGTCGGTCAAGGGGTAATTGGCGGCGTACACGCCGTACTGCAACGCGAGGTACAGGCAGGTCGGCGTCTTTCCGGAACGTGATACACCGATCAGTATGACGTCGGCGACATCGTAATTACGGCTTATGCCGCCATCATCGTTGGCCAGCGCAAAGTTCGTCGCTTCGATGCGCTTCATGTAGGTGTGAACGTCGCTCATGCCGTGAGCGCGGCCCGCGGCGTGTGTCGGCGTCTCGCCCAACTCTGCACCGAGCGGTTCGAGAAACACGTCGAAGATGTCGAGGTGCAAACCGTCGGCCTGCCGCACGATGGCACGGAAGTCATCCTGAACCAACGTTGAAAAGACAATCGGCCTGGGCCCGCCCGCGGCCGCAGCTTCGTTGATGCGCCGCACCGCTTCCCTCACCTTGTCTTCGGTATCCATAAATGGCAAAGTCACGTGCCGAAAATTCCGGCTATTGAATTGGGTCAACAGACTGTGACCCAGCGTTTCCGCGGTGACTCCGGTCTGATCGGATAGAAAGTAAACGGTACGCTCGCCCATGCGTCCGATTGTCTCCGTCCTACAGTCCAACCTCAAGGAGCAGGCTTTGGGAGATTATGTCGTCGGCCTCCACGAACTCGGCATGAACGATGTCGAGACGGTGGGCGGCAAGAACGCTTCGCTTGGTGAAATGATCAGCAACCTGAGCGATCTTGGAATCTCGGTACCCGGTGGATTCGCTACGACGGCCGCTGCCTACCGGGATTTTCTCGCCACCGACGGACTTGCCGGGCGCATCGCCGACACGCTGGACGACCTCGACGTCGATGACATCGACGCATTGTCCAGCGCAGGACAACAAATCCGCGATTGGATCATCGACACGCCGTTGCCCGACAGGCTGATGCATGACATCCGCAGCGCGTGGGAGCAGATGAGTGGCGGCAAGGATATCGCGGTCGCGGTCCGCTCGTCGGCCACGGCGGAAGACTTGCCGGATGCATCGTTCGCGGGCCAGCAGGAAACCTTTCTCAACGTGCGCGGCCTGGAGAAGGTCGTCGAAGCACTGCACAAGGTGTACGCATCGCTATTCACCGATCGCGCTATCGCCTACCGCGTGCACCAGGGCTTCGACCACAACCTGGTCGCACTGTCCGTCGGCGTGCAGCGCATGGTGCGCAGCGATATCGGCTCGGCCGGCGTCATGTTCACGCTCGACACCGAGTCCGGCTTCCGCGACGCGGTCTTCATCACGGCATCGTGGGGGCTCGGTGAAACCGTGGTCCAGGGCGCGGTCAACCCCGACGAGTTCTACGTCTACAAGAAGGCGCTGGAGCAGGACCGCTTCCCGATACTGCGAAAGAATCTCGGCAGCAAGGCCATCAAGATGGTTTACAGCGCCGATTCGTCACCGGGACGAACCGTGGAGACGGTCGACGTCGACGAGGCTGACAGCCAGCGTTTCTCGCTGACCGACGATGACGTCATCGAACTCGCACGCATGGCAGTCACGATCGAGCGGCACTACCAGCGGCCAATGGACATCGAGTGGGGCAAGGATGGCGACGATGGCCAGTTGTACATCCTCCAGGCCCGCCCCGAAACCGTCCAAAGCCGCAGCGGCCGCACGATACACCGCTACACGCTGAAACGCCGTTCCGGCGTCATCACGTCCGGCCGCAGCATCGGGCAGAAGATCGGTGTCGGCACGGCGCGCGTCATTCGCAGCGTCAGCGAAATGAACCGCGTACAGGCAGGCGACGTCCTCGTATCCGACATGACCGATCCCGACTGGGAGCCGGTGATGAAACGCGCGTCGGCCATCGTTACCAACCGCGGCGGACGCACCTGCCACGCGGCAATCATCGCGCGCGAACTCGGCATTCCGGCTGTTGTCGGCTGCGGCGACGCGACCGAGTCGCTCACCGACGGCCAGGCCGTCACCGTGAGCTGCGCCGAGGGTGACGAAGGCTTCGTCTACGAAGGCGCGCTGGAGTACGACGAGCAACGCATCGAACTGGACTCGCTGCCCGAAATTCCGGTCAAGATCATGATGAACGTCGGAAACCCGGACCGGGCCTTCGATTTCGCCGGGATTCCGCACCGCGGCGTCGGGCTCGCGCGCCTCGAGTTCATCATCAATCGCATGATCGGCGTTCACCCGAACGCGTTGCTGGAGTACGACCGGCTCGACGCCGGTACCAGGGCCGCAGTCGACGAACAGATGGCCGGCTATCCCGACCCTGCGCGCTTCTTCATCGACAAGCTCGCCGAAGGCATCGCGACGATCGCGGCGGCGTTTGCGCCGGAACCGGTGATCGTGCGGATGTCGGACTTCAAGTCGAACGAATACAAGAACCTGATCGGCGGCGACCGCTACGAGCCGGACGAAGAGAACCCGATGCTCGGTTTTCGCGGTGCCGCGCGCTACGTTGCGGACAGCTTCCGCCCCTGCTTCGAAATGGAGTGCGCGGCGGTGAAGCGGGTTCGCGAAGACATGGGACTGGGCAACGTGCAGCTCATGATCCCGTTCGTGCGCACGGTCGCGCAGGGACGCCAGGTGATCGAACTGCTTGCCGAGAACGGGCTGGTCCGGGGCGAGAACGGTCTCAAGGTCATCATGATGTGCGAGCTGCCTAGCAATGCGTTGCTCGCCGACGCGTTCCTCGACGACTTCGACGGCATGTCGATCGGCTCGAACGACATGACCCAGCTGACACTCGGGCTGGACCGCGACTCGGCTTTGATTGCGGACCTGTTCGACGAACGCGACGATGCCGTCAAGGCCATGCTCGACATGGCCATCCGCGCCTGCAAGGCTCGCGGCAAGTACGTCGGGATCTGTGGCCAGGGGCCATCGGACCACCCCGACCTTGCCCGCTGGTTGCTGGAACGCGGCATCGAGAGCATGTCACTCAACCCGGATACCGTGGTGGAAACCTGGCTGTTCCTCGCCGGCCAATCGGTGACTTAGGGCCCCAACCCGCCCGGCGCCTCGCGCGCTCTCAGAAGCGGTCGTAACGGGAACGGCGCTGCTGCCAGCGAATTCGCGGCAGCCACAGGCCCAGGATCATGCCCACAACCAGCACGAGGCCGCCCGACATGAACCAGTAGCGGTTCGTCTGGCTGCCCAACTCGCGATTTTCCTGCTCGAGCATGTCGATGCGGATGCCGGCATCGGACAGCTGCCGGTTGAGGTCCTTATTCTGCTGGTTGATCGACAGCACGTTGGCCGCCGTCCGCTGAATGTCGGCAAGCTCGGTCTCGAGATCGGCCTTTTCCTTCTCCAGCGTCCGTATGCGTTGCTGGGCGTTGTCGTATTCGCTGCGAACAGCACCGAGTTGCTGGTTCAGCGACGAGCCGCGGGTCGTCGCGGATGAGAGTTGGCTCGTCAGGTTCGTCAGCTGTTCGCGCGCACTCGGCTCGCGCATCAGGTAGCGGCTGAGCACCCACCCTTCCGTGCCGCCCGACGTGCGCACCTGCGAGTAGCCGCTGTCCTCGTCGCGCTGCAGCACCTCGAGTTCCGTCCCGCTGCGGACCATGAGCCGTATTTCATTGGATGTGCTCGGCCCCGAACGAAGCGTTATCTCGAACTGGTCGGTCACCCAGGCGCTTTCGGCCAGCGCCGTCACGGGAATAAGCGCGAGGACGAGCAGCGCTGCCGCGCGTTGGGCCTTCATGGCGAAGTTCAGCTGGTTCATGGGCCAAAACTATAAGATATCTGGGGCCGGCTGGAAAGCCAAAGCTTAATCAAATCAGTCTCTTATTGGCGACACTTCCCGGCCGTCCACGGACTGTCACGCGCGCCGCCACGTCAGCAGCAGGTTGTTGGCGGGCATCGCATGAATCCGCTCCCGGCGCAGCCCGCTGTCCGCCGCCCACGCCGTGATGTCGTCGAGGTCACAAAGCCCCATGGCGGGGTCGCGGCCGCGCAAAGACCGGTCGAACGCCGCATTGCTGTCGGCGTTGAATCGGCCGCTGCGCCGGAATGGGCCGTAATAGCAGAACACGCCGCCCTCACGCAGCGATGCCGCGATGAACGGCAGGGAATGCCGAGCCGCCTGCGCGCCCATGATGTGCCACGTGTTGCTCGAGTACACGGCGTCGTACAGGGTGCCCGGCGACGGCGGCCGGTTCATGTCGAGTTCGATCGGCGCGCGGACGTTTGCCACTCCCGCCGCTGCCAGGTTCGCGCGGATGCCGTCCAGCATCTCCGGAAGATCCCCGGTCTGCCAGTCGAGCGTCGGCAGCGCCTGCGCGAATCGGACCGCGTGGCAGCCGGTTCCCGTACCGATCTCGAGCACCGTGCGGGATCCTGCGAATTCGTGCCGAAGGACGTCCAGGATCGGGCCGCTGTTGCGGACGCTGGCCGCCGCCCAGGCCGGTTCGGTCATTCGGCGGCAGGCGCCGTCGGGATCGACAACAGGTGTTCGCGGTACCAGGCGAGTTCGGCAATGGAATCGCGGATATCCGCGAGTGCGCGATGCGACGATTCCTTGTTGAACCCCGCCGCCACCGCCGGCGACCAGAGCTGTGCCAGGATCTTCAACGTGCTGACGTCCAGGTTGCGGTAATGAAAAAAGCGCTCGAGTTGCGGCATCTCGCGTGCGAGAAATCGCCGGTCCTGGCAGATACTGTTGCCCGCCATCGGCGATGCACCTGGCTCCACCCATTCGGCCAGGAATGCGAGCGTGCGGCGTTCGGCCTCGGCGTGGGTAATGTCACTGGTGAGAACGCGCTCCGTCAGCCCCGATTCGCGGTGCTGCCGAGTGTTCCATTCGTCCATGGCATCCAGCGCCGCCACGGGTTGGTGCACGGCGAGGACCGGACCCTCCGCGAGTTCGTTGAGGTGCCGGTCGGTCACGATCGTCGCGATTTCGATGATGCTGTCGTTGACGGTATCGAGCCCCGTCATCTCGAGGTCGATCCAGACGAGGTTGCTGCGCTTGTCCATCCGCGGAGTGTACCGTTTCCGGCAGTGCAGGAACCACGACTTGTCGGCATACTCACCGCAAACACGAGCGGACAGGCCGCATGACCCGACTGACAGCCACGATCACGGCGAACTTCGGCCGCCGGATGCACATCGCTTTTGCCGACGGAACTGCCGGCGATGCGAGAATAAAGGGCCGCGGCCTGAAGCCCGTCTGCGCGGACCGGGTCTCGGTCGTCCCGATCGACAACGATGAGTGGCTGATCGTGGAAATCCACGAGCGGCGCAACGCACTGACACGCCCGAACCTGCGCGGCGCGGTCGAGGTACTCGCATCCAACGTCGACGTCGTGATCGTGGTTGCGGCGCCGGAGCCGAAGCCGGACTGGTACATCGTCGACCGCTACCTTTGCGCCGCCGAAAACATGGGCGCGGAGGCCATCGTTGCCTGGCACAAATCGGACCTGCCCGGCGGCGACGAGGCTGACGCTATGCTGCGCGTGTACCGGGAACTCGGCTATGGCGTCGCGCGGACATCGATCGACGATCCCCAGTCGATTGCAGCCCTGGAGCGGACCGTCGGCTCGCGGGTCGCACTGCTGGTCGGACAGTCCGGTGTCGGCAAATCCAGCCTGATCAACGGCATGTCACCCCCGTCCTCGCAACGCACATCCGGCATCTCGCGCAAGACGGGCGAAGGTCGGCACACCACCGTCAATGCCGTGCTGCTGCCGCTGGCGTGCGGCGGTGCCGTCATCGATTCGCCGGGCGTGCGCGATTTCGCGCCGGCGTTCGCGCAAGCCGTCGACGTCGCGCACGGGTACCGGGAAATCGCCACACGCGCGCGCGAATGCCGCTTCGCGAACTGCCTGCACCTGCGCGAACCGGGCTGTGCCGTGAAAGGCGCGGTTGATACCGGTGTCATCGACGCCCGGCGCTACGCGAGTTACCGGCGCTCGATGAACCTGTTCGACGATTCCCGGCGTTCCTACTGAACGGCATTCGATTCGCAAGAACTGTTAGCGCTCTCAAGCGTGCAAAGTGAAATCGCGTCGCTATAATTCGTTGCCCCGGCAACCAGGTCGAACCCGGTTCGGCGACTGAACGGAATCAAGTGACACGGATGACGACGCGCCTCGACAGCCTGCAGCAGTGGATCGACGACGTTGCGGCACTGACACAGCCGGAGCGGATTCACTGGTGCACCGGCACCGATGAGGAATACCGTCTGCTCATCGACGCGATGCTTGCGGACGGGACGCTGCACGCGCTGAATCCTGAGACCTACCCCAACTGCTACCTGCACCGCTCCGATCCGTCGGACGTGGCGCGTGTCGAGCACCTGACCTACGTCTGCACCGACGACCCCGACGACGCCGGCCCGAACAACAACTGGCTGGCGCCCGCCGAGGCGCATGCGCGCATCGATGCATTGTTCGAGGGTGCAATGCGCGGCCGGACCCTTTACGTCATCCCGTATTGCATGGGTCCGCTCGCGTCGCCCTATTCACGCTGCGGCGTGGAGATTACGGACAGTCCTTACGTCGTCGCGAACATGAAGCTGATGACGCGGATGGGCACGGCGGCGCTGCGGCGCATCGAACGGGAAGGCCGGTTCGTCCGCGGACTGCACTCGACCGGCGACCTGGACCCTGACAAGCGGCTGATCCTGCACTTTCCCGGGGAGTCGACGATCAAGAGCTTCGGCTCCGGCTACGGCGGCAATGCATTGCTCGGCAAGAAGTGCCATGCCCTGCGCATTGCGAGCAACCAGGGACGCCACGAGGGCTGGCTCGCGGAGCACATGCTGATCGTGGGCATCGAGAGCCCGGACGGCGAAACCCGCTACATCGCCTGCGCACTGCCGTCCGCCTGTGGCAAAACGAACCTGGCGATGCTGATCCCGCCGGCATCGCAGAAGGGCTGGAAGGTCTGGACGCTGGGCGACGACATTGCGTGGATGCACCTGGACGATGACGGCCGCCTGCGCGCCATCAATCCCGAGTCGGGGTATTTCGGCGTGGTGCCCGGCACGAATGCGAAAACCAATCGCAATGCCTACGACATGATCCGGCACGACACGATCTTTACGAACGTCGCGCTGACCGCCGACAACGAACCGTGGTGGGAAGACCGCCGCGAGGGCGAGCCCGCCATCGACTGGCTCGGGCGGCCGTACGACCCGGACCAGGGTCCGGCGGCGCATCCCAATTCGCGATTCACGGTCGCGGCCAGCAACAACCCGGGCTACTCGACGCTTGCCGAGGCGCCGGAAGGCGTACCGATTTCGGCAATCGTGTTCGGCGGCCGCAGGAAGGACCTCGCCCCGCTCGTCTACGAGGCGCGCGACTGGCGCCATGGCGTCCTCGTCGGTGCAAGTGTCGCATCGGAAACCACCGCGGCAAGCACGGGCGACGTCGGCGTCGTGCGCCGCGACCCGATGGCAATGCAGCCGTTCTGTGGCTACAACTTCGCCGACTACTGGGCGCACTGGCTGTCGTTCGCGGACAGGTCAGCCACGTTGCCGAAGATTTTTCACGTCAATTGGTTCCGCCGGGACGAGGACGGCCGCTTCCTGTGGCCGGGATTCGGTGAGAACCTGCGCGTGCTGCGCTGGATTCTCGACCGTTGCGATGAGCGCGCGGCGGCCATTGATTCACCGATCGGGCGCCTGCCTGCACCCGGCAGCCTGGATACGCAGGGCCTCGAGCTCGACGACGGGGCACTCGACGCGCTGACCTCTGTGCAGCCGGCCGCGTGGCTCGCGGAAATGTCGGAGGTGGCGAAATACCTGGCGCAGTACGGGTCACGCCTGCCGGACGCGTTGCGCGCCGAACTCGCTCGCGTCACCCGGGAACTGGATATTGCCGCGACGAGCGCGACACCGCGGCGTCAGGTCAGCGCCTTGTAGTGGATCGCCAGTGATGCGCCGGGCTGTTCGGCCCGGCCGAGCCCGATCGTCCCTTCGCCGCCGAGCTCCGTAGAATCCCGTCGGACGAAGGTCTCGTTGCCGAGCACGTCCTGCAGGAACGTGCCGTTCGTGCTTTGATCGATGAGCACGAACTTGCCGCGGCGCATCTCCACCTTGGCGTGTATGCGCGAGATCAGGTTGCCCTTGATGACGAGGTCGTTGTCTTCGGCGCGGCCGATCGTGACGCTCTTGCGTTTGTCCGACAGTTCGACCGACTTGCCACGAAAACTCAGCATGAGGCGGTTCGAGCCCTTGTCCTTGCTCTCCCACTCGATCGTGGGGAGCATGCTCGTCGCCTCCTCCGGGTTCCACAAAAGCTCGAACAACGCGACCTCGTCCAGGCGCCCCCGTACCGTTGCCACGTCGATCTGACGCGTCTGCTTCTGGAGCTCCGGGCTCATCTTCTTGACCGTTTCGCCGGAGATGATGATCTGCCGCGCCTTTGCCTGCGACGTCATGCGATTTGCCGTGTGCACGGCGGCGCCGAAGATGTCGTTCTGCTCCTGGACCACGGGGCCGTAGTGGCATCCGATCCGGATGGAGACCGGAATGCCGCCCTCTTTCCGCGTGTCCGCCGTGATCCGCCCCTGCATCATGACGGCGGCGCTCATGGCATCGTCCACCGTGTTGAACGTGGACATGACCTCGTCACCAATCGTCTTGATGACCGTGCCGTTGTGCTGCAGTGTCGCGTCTTTCATGATCTCGAGGCAGGCAGCGACCGTCTCGCTGGCCTTGGTATCGCCGAACTTGTCGTACAGCTGCGTGCTGCCGACCACATCCGCAAATACGATTGCTACCTCAAGATCCCGTGCCATCTCTTTATTTTACAAGCTATTTTTCGGCAACGATATACGCAATCCAGGCGAGATCGGCCTCTCCCTTGTCGTTCGGGGTGAAAATGCCGTTTCCTTCCCCGTCCTCGTCCTCGCCTTCCCAGTAAACCGTCACCTTCCTGAAGCCGGCCTCCAGCAGCAGGTCGCGCAACTCCGGGGCCGTGTACATGCGCCACTCGTAGGTGAACGCCTTCTTGATCTGCGAGCCGTCCGGGAACTTGAAATGGATGTGGCAACGCATGTGATTCGTCACCGGGTGGAACTTCGCCTGGTGCCAGACGTAGGTGAACCCGTCGTACTTGGTCTTCTCCTTGGTCTCCTCGAACGACTCGGGTCCGCCGAACATGTCCAGGAAAAAGACCCCGTCGTCCTTCAGTGCCGCGTGACACCGCTGCATGTAGCGCAGCATCGTGGTACGCTCCTCGAAGATCCAGTAGCTGAAATTGAACGCGGCCAGCGCGTCGACCGGCGGCGTCTCGACTTCGAGGACGTCGGACTCGATGAGTTGAACGCGGGCCTGGTCCACGCTCGGCAGGCGCCCGACGCGATTCCGGCGCCCCCAGTCCAGCACGGACGGATCGATGTCGACGCCGATAGCTCGGAACTCGGGCCCCTGCCGCACCCACTGGCACGAGGCGGCAGCCGTTCCGCAGAAGTCCTCACGGAACAGGTGCGCGGGCCTGCCACGCAGCTCGGTGAACGTCGTCTGCAGAAATTCGACTTCGTTCTCGACGTTCTGTACCGACAACTCATACAACTCGTGTATGTCGGCCTGCTCGGCCATGGTCGGTCGGGACTGTTTCGGCTTGGCACTCATGAGTGGCGCTGGTCTCCGCGGCGTGGTGGTTTCAGAGGATTCGGGCCCAAGGGCCGCATTCTATGCAGCTTGTGGTAGCGCGTCGAGCGCTTCCCGGAGTATCTGCGTCCCGGCACCCGCGCGGTGGGCATTTTCGCTGAGATACCGGCGCCACGCCCGCGCCCCGGGCTGATTGGCGAACAGGCCCAGCATGTGCCGTGTGATCCGGTTGAGGCGTTCGCCGGCGGCAAGTTCCCGTTCTACGTACGGGAACATCTGCTCGACGACATCGCGCCGGTTCGGCGCTGGCCGGCCGGAGAGAAAGCGTTCCTCGAGCTCGGCAAGAAAGTACGGGTCGTGATAGGCCCGGCGGCCGATCATGACGCCGTCGAATCGTTCGAGTTCGCGCGCCACCACGTCCGCGTCGTCCAGTCCACCGTTCAGACCAATCCAGAACTCCGGGAACTCCGCCTTCAGCCGCGCGACGCGGTCGTAGTCGAGTGGCGGCACGGTCCTGTTTTCCTTCGGGCTGAGACCGTCGAGGATCGCGATCCGCGCATGGACAACAAACGTGCGGCAACCTGCATTGCCAACGGTCTCCACGAAGCGTCGCAAAAAGTCCCAACTGTCATTGTCGTCGATCCCGATGCGTGACTTCACCGTCACCGGGACGCGGGACACGTCCTGCATCGCCCGGTAGCAGTCTGCGACCACCGTCGGATTCGCCATCAGGCAGGCGCCGAAACGTCCGCTCTGGACCCGGTCGCTGGGGCAGCCGACGTTGATGTTGATCTCGTCGTAGCCCGCGTCCGAGCAGCGCCGGGCCGCGGCCGCCATTTGCGCCGGATCGCTACCGCCGAGCTGAACGACGACCGGATGCTCCGATGGGTCGTAGGCCAACAGGCGCCCCGCATCGCCGTGCTCGATCGCCGCCGCGGTGACCATCTCCGTGTACAGCACGGCACCCGGCGACAGCAGCCGCATGAAATAGCGGCAGTGCCGGTCGGTCCAGTCCATCATCGGAGCGACAGATATCAGCGGGCTCATCGCCGTCAATATACCCGGGCACTCGCGACGGTGTCTGACACAAGTCGTCCTTGCGTCACACCGTCAGCGCGAACGACGTACGAGCGCAACCCAGTCCGCCTCCCGATCACCTGGAGGCAGGCCGATGTCGGCCGGCCCCGGCCCGCTGACGCTGTCAACACTGCCCGTACGTAGTGCCCCGCCGCGTCGCGGGTTGTACCACTCGACTGTGTACTCGCGCTTGTCGGCGCCCAGATCCACCGTCGTTGCCGTCGCTGTCGGGAGGTACACCGCGTACGTCTCTCCCGCTGCGGCGAACACATAGTCATCATCCCGATCCGTCAGCTCGTCGGCGGATTGCATGCGGGTGTACGGCAGGTAAGCCTCGAAGAACGTGAGGGCGTGGCGCGCCTCGGCCCAGGCGAGGCTGCGGCTGCCCCAGTCCTCCGCATTCAAATCGTTCTGCGCGTGACGGTAGCCGAAGTAGTACTCCACACCCCAGCCGCCCGCCATCAGGTTGCCCCATAGCGCGTGGTAGCGGGTCTCGAAGCGGTTGTTGTCTTTCCCGTCCGGCTTGACGCCGTCGTTGGCCGGCCCGATTTCGTCGTTGGCCACGATCCACTGCCGGCCGGCCTCGGCGGATGCGTCAAGCCAGCGGAGCGTGTCCGCGTGCACGTTCTCGATGTCGGTCTGCAGCGAGACGCCATGTAAGCCCGACGCATCCCCCAGCAATGGCGTATACACGTCGGACTGCTGGTCCGGGTAGCTGTGAATCACGATCGGGTGATCGTAGGGATCGAGACCGGCGATATAGTCGATGATCGACCTGACGTGTTCCTCGTCGGCATCGTCCAGCTCTTCCCAGGTGTCGTTCTCCTCGCCCAGGTTCCAGTTCAGGGCCAGGTGATGAGAGAAGCGCGCGATCAGTTCGCGGTAGTAGAGCCGGCGCTCCGGCCCCAGCCTGCCGCCATCGAGCAGCAGGTCGTTCTCCGTCTCCTGCGTCTTGAAGTGCAGGAACAGGCCCAGCGTGTCTGCGTGCGAGAACACGACCTCCCACTGCGCCAGCTTGGAGACGTCGTAGCGATCCCTCTCGACGTGCGATACCCATGGCCAGACATTCTTCCCGTCGCCGTCGACGTTCATCGTCAGGAACGAGAATGCGTTCATGCCCTGCCCGGCCAGGTAGTTGAGCGCACCGATCAGCCCGATGCCTTTCGAGCCCTGCCAGGTCGGGTCGCCGGCCTTCCAGTCGCGCCGGTGCGCCGCCCAGGACTTGATCGAGTTGCCGCCACCGTGGTCGTAAGTGCCGTCGAAGTCCGCATATGCCAGCAAGGTTTCCGGCGAGTCGGCGCCCGCCTTCAGAAAAGTCTGGTCATTGTCGAAGACCGGGTAGCGGCCTCCCGTGTATCGAAGGAAGCCCTTGGCGCGAAAATCGCGACCGTGCTTGTCGGACTCCGCGACAATGAAGCTGCCGAGCAGCCCGTCCGGTCCCGTCGGTTCGCCGGCTGCCGGGTCTGCCGAAATCGCGACATCGGTCCCTGCGCGAAACGAGACCTTGTAGAGCCATTGGCCGGTTTCCCGCGGCACGAAATGCACGCGCCACTTGTCGCCGGCGACGGCACCGGTCTCCGCGGCATCGCCGTCAGCGGCGAAATAGCCGGGCACAACAACCTCAACGTCGTTGCGCGCGTGCGTGAACGTGACGTCGAGACGATAGTCGCGAAACGGATTCGGGTCGCCATCCTCCGCCGCTTGCGGCCCGTCCAGCGTGATCGTCACGGCGTGCCAGCGCATCCTTTCGCCGTCCATCGTCGTGGCCTGGGCCCCACCGACGACAAAACCGAGCAGCAGCGTCGCGATTGCGGCCGCGCCTCGACCATGAATTGTCGACATCAGTCGTCTCCGTCGTTGAAAATGTCGCGATCGGCGCCGAAACGCGCCCTTTCGTGCCCCGCGACTCTAACATCCGACTACGGGATTGGAAATTCGCGCGATTTACCGACGTTCGAAGGTCGCTGCCGAACGAGGTTTGCACCTACCATTGGCACCCTCGCGCCGCATGAATACCCAGGTCGGCCGTACGCACCTCGCGGTCGACGACCGTGTCTCACTGGCAGCACGAATCCGGGCTACCACGACATTGCGCCTCGGGCGCCGACGGGCGATGTGGTTGCCGGACAGGGAGCGTGCTAGACTGCCGCCGAGCCTCGCATTCCAAGAGGAGGTTGCTGTTTCGCGCTCATTCGGGATCCAGCGACACTTCATGGCCGGCGCGTTTCGATTCGTTCGTGCAGAGGCTGCGAAATGGGTGTCCCCCGATATGCGTTGGTCGCGCAACGATTCATGTACTCGCTGCAGGCTGCGCCCCCGCACAAACATGCGTCCTGCGAGTCAGCGAAATTGCAGATCAAAAAGTATCTGCCACGTATCGTTATCCCCACGACAAGTGTGACGGCCATCACAGTCTTGCTTGCGACGCAGCGTACCATCCGAACCATCGACAGGGAGGATATCGGTTGTACAGGTTGACGACAGGACGTCTTGAACTAGCGCTTCTCTCGCTGATCTCACTAATCCTGCTGACCGGACCCGCTGCGCACGCGGCCGAGGTGAGCGAGGACGTGTGGGGCATTCACAAGATCTGGGGAAAGAAAGATCTCGATGGGTTGCCGTTTCTGCGCGGTGGCTATATCACCCCGGAATGGCAAGACATCAATCCCCAGCCCGGTGTCTATGATTTCAGCATATTCGATACTGAACTGAAGCGTTATCACGATCTCGGCAAGTCGGTGACGATCGCCATCCGAGGCAGCTACAAGCCGGCCTACCTTTATAATGAAGTGCCCTGGCATCCTGTCCAGCAATCTCTGCAGGTCAAGAACGACGAGGGTACGCTTGCTTACTGGCACCCGAACTTCCAACAGCGCTTCCGCGAACTGCTCGAAGCGTTTGCCGAGTACCTTCGACAATCGCCGTATCGCTCAACCGTCTATTCGATACGCGGCAATATCAATGCCCTTGGCACGGAGCACTCGGGTATCGAGTCACAATACCAGGCGCAGGGCCAGTGGACGGTGCCGGCAGGCGTGGATTGGGTGCCTTACACCGAGAGTCGCGACGAGGAATACAAAGCCTTCGCGTCGGAACTCTATCTCAACGTGTTCACGCCGGATTTCCTCGTGCTGGTACGGTCCGTCCTGCTCACGGGTGACGAACCCAACGTCAGCCCCGCCATTCTCGCAGCCATCAGAGACGGCCGTATGGGCCTCTTTCATACATCCAGCGTGCCGGAACCCTATTCGCGCAGCACCGAGCGAAAGTATGACGTGCACATGGAGTACGGACGCAATGGCAAGACCCTGATTTATGCCGAGCCGTTCTCGTATTCCGAAAAGGGTTCCCGTGGCGAGCAGCCACCGGCGCAATGGAACTACTGGCGAATCCTTGGCGATTTGCATGTCGGCGTGACCTTCATATCGGTCTACGGCTCGGACATCGAACTGCACACTGACCCCGAGATCGCGGCCAGCTTCAGTTTTGGCAATCGCTATGCCGGGTACCAGACTGGCTCAAACCCCGTTCGGTCGCCAGGCGCGTGGGTAGCCTTCAGGGGTGGCGGTGAGTACATGAGCGGCGATTACACGTTCCTGATGTCGCGAATGTCCGGTGACTCCAATACGGAACTTGAAGACGTCGGGCCAGACTGGCAGCGCCAGGGCGCGTGGGCCCGACGAATTCCAGCCAATGGCCGCATGCGGTTCCAGCTGGATGACCGTTTTGCCAGCGCGATTCAGGACCGCGAAGTGATCGTGCGGATTCACTACTTTGATTCCCGGAGCCCTCGCTTCGGCGTTCGGACCTCCGCCGGAGATAGTCGTTCATTCCGGGGCGGCGCGAGCGGGACCTGGAAGACCGTCGAGTTCCCCATCGACTCCGGCAGCTTCGCAACGGGTTCCGGTGCGGACATCACCCTCACGACTGAAACGCAACTGACGGTTCACATGGTAGAGCTCGTGCGCGCGGATGCCGGGCAGGACGACAACGCGAATACACGCCCCAATGCCCCGACCGGCGTACGCTGACAGGGTAATGGGGAGCATGGCGCCATCCCCGTATCAGGGCGCGCTGCGGGCGGAGTCTACGATCTGGCGCAGCAGGGACTGCATTCCAGCGACCCTGGACGCCTGACCGGCATCATCTATCCGGTTGTTGGATTCTGCGAGGTCGTTACCGACATTGTAGAGTTCCACCGGGCGCTCCTGCTCGTCGAAGACCAGTTTCCAGTTCCCGTCACGCACCGCAAAGTGCAGCGGAACTGCATCCGAGTTCTCCGCCTGGTCCGCCTGCATGACCAGCGAACGTCGGATCGGAGTTCCCTCGGGTTGCTGGCCCCTGAGCACCGGCGACAAGTCGTAGCTGTCGAGCGCCTGCCCGGACGGCACGCTGATCCCGATCAATCCTGCGACCGTGGCAGGTACGTCGGACAGCGACGCAAGTTGGTCGGTCCGACGCCCGGGACGTACGACCGACCCACCGGCCGTACCGTTGCCCCACCGGAAGATCAATGGCACGCGGTGCCCTCCCTCGTAGATCTGGCCCTTCTTGCCCCGCAAGCCACCCACTGAATCGTGCCCGCGGTGTAGCTCATTCGGCAGGCCGCCATTGTCGCTCGCAAAGACCACGATCGTGTCACTGGCGATGCCCTGGTGCTCCAGCGTCTCCAGCAATAGCCCGAGTGCCACGTCTATCTCGTAGATCATGTCCGTGTGGCGGTTGATTCCCGACTCTCCCTCGACCGGTATGCCGCGCATGTTTGCCGGTGGCGTGTACGGGCCGTGAGCGGACTGTGACGAGTAGAACAGGAAAAACGGTGTGCTGGCGCCATGTGTCGATACATGGTCGTCGATAAAGCCGATGGCCTCATCGATAAGATCCGGCCCCACCTTGCTGCTGTCCCAGTAAGGCATGCCGATACCGTCTCGCGGGATCTCCGAGCGGCCGTATCGACCTTTTGAAAGGACACCCATTTGCGACGCACTACCGACGAGGTTGTCATTGCGGAAGTATGCGTACGGCCAGGTCTGGATCCCTCGCAATGCGGTGAAGGAATAGTCGAAGCCGCGTTGCGTGGGGCCATCAACGAAAGAGCGAGCGAAGTCGACTTCTGCGTCCGGCGTACTTGCCAGTGCGTAGTTGTTCGACCCCTTGCGGCGAAAGTTTCCGCCCAGGTGCCACTTGCCAATGACTGCCGTGCGATAGCCGGCACGTTGTAGCAGATCGCCAAGGGTGTCCTGCCCGGACTTGATCTGCGAACCGCCCTTGTAGTTCCACTGCCCCCAGTCGTTTCGACCACGCCACTGGTAGTTGCCGGTGATCGCGCTGTATCGGGAGGGTGCACATTTTGCCGCGGTAGAGTGTGCATCAAAGAACCACGTGCCTTCGCTCGCGAGTCGATCAAGGTTCGGCGTTGAAATGGCCGACGCCGAATTGTACGTACCAACATCGCCCCAGCCCATGTCGTCGGCGAGGAAGAAAACGACGTTGGGCAGATTGCCCGAGGGTGGCGGCGGTGGCGGTGGCGGTGGTGGTGGCGGTGGTGGTGGCGGCGGCGGGTTCCCGGTACCGGCTCCAAGGCTGAGCAGTGCCGGCGTGCCACCCTCCTTGCTTGGGAACCAGGCATTCCCCGTCGATGTCGAGAGCGCTATCCCATGGCTTTGAGCCGGAATCGCAAGAATCTCGTTGACGAGCTGCGTCACATCCACGGCGACCCGGTTTCCGGCGTCGCCGAAACGCACCTGGAAACTGGCAACCGGTTCGCTCAGGGACGGCCGGTTGGATTGCGAAATGCCGTACTCTTGCCACGATCCGGTCACTCGATGCACGTCGATGTGACCTTCCTTGATCACCTTGTCGACAGACAGCGTGAGCGTCGCATTGCCGACCGGGCCCGAGGACACCGACGCGAAGTCAAAGTCGAGAAAACCCGTAATGTCGGACCACTTCTGCACACGGACCAGTGCATCCGCGCCAAAGTTGCGTGCGGCTTCGCTACTCTTGGTGTACGCATCCCGATGGGCAGCCAGGGTCTCGCCGTTGCCCGGGGGCTGGCCTCCACCGCTCGTTGACACCACAATGCGCATTGGCGCGCCGCTTTCTCGGCTCTCGAACCAGGCGTTTACGTTCCCAGGCACCAGCGCAATACCGTGGTTACTTGCGGGATTCGCGACCAGCTGGTTAAAGAGTGCCGTGATATCTACCTGCAGCGACCGGTGTTCGTCATTTGCCGACACTGCAAAAGTCGCCATCGGCGGACCGAGTGATGGCCGAGTGGCGGCCGTCAGTGCTTGCTCACTCCACGTACTCGTGATCCGGTGCACGCTGACCGATCCATTGCGTTTCACCGAGTCGACCGCGAGTTCGAGTACCGCGGATTCCGCCACGGATCCGGAGTAACCGTCGAGATTGAACCGGACGAACCCTGTGATGTCAGACCACCGCTGCACCCGGACGGTCGCCTGGCCCCCGAAATTCTCGCCCGGATCCTTGTCCTTCGTGTAGGTATCGCCGGAGGCGACAAACGACTGGCCGAGCAGCGTAGTCGGCAAGCAAAGAAGCGCCACGGCCGCGAACGGCAATAGCATCAGGTTACGGAAGTCCGCCATCAGCCCCTCCCCGCGCGGGATGAACCCGCTTGTTGTTCTTCTGCAATGTCACGCGATTGCTTACGTGAACTTCTTGAGTATAGTCCGCGCCCGCCAATCTGCAGGCTGGCGCTGGCCAACTGCCGCTCGACTGACGTTATGTCAAACTCATGGGCACCGATGCCCTGCCGGCATTAACGCGCAGCGACAGCGACGGGAAGCGGCGAAGCCAACCGGCACAATAGCGGGAATGAGACTTCGTTCACAGAAATAAGATCTGCCGTCACGGACATTGCACCTAAACCGCTTGCACCAATGCGTACTACCAAAGCGGGCCGATTCGCAGCTTCGGCAAACGGCGAACACAGCCATTCACGGACAGATTTAAGGAGCACACAGACCTGATTCGGGACTGATAAGGGCAAACCAATCGAAAGGTTGGGACGCAAAACCTCCGGTCTAAGGGCATCTGCCTACCGATAGCGGGGTTGCCGGTTCGAAAGCGACAACGGAAGTCAGCGAGTAGGGACATTTCGCAGAATCCAGTCGCGCTTTTTCACCTGCCGCGTAACGCGCCTCGGGCGCGCCAACCATCTTCCAAAGACATCGAGAGATGCAATTCGATTGGCTTGCTGCCGGGATACAGGCAGGAGCCATTGATGAAAGGATTTCTTCGGTCCAGACGTTTCGGGTCGACCACAAGGCGGATTGCAGTTCCAGCGATAGTGCTCGCGCTGGCTGGCTGCCTGGGCAGCGAAAGCGAAGAGGACGACGACACGACGTTTGCGGGCTACAAGATCCGCGACATCTCCATCTCGGGCAGTGTCGGTGACGGCCCCCTGGCCAACGCAGACATCCGGATAGTCAGCGTCAAGGGTGATGTACTCGCTGAACTCGAGAGCGACGTCAATGGCGACTACAGCATCGACCTGCTAAAGATCTCGGCCGACAAGTACCCGCTGATCATCACGGCGACTGGCGGTACGGATATTGTTACCGATACGTCTCCCGACTTTACGCTACGCGGTGTCGTTCGCATTCACCAGGACAAGGCAACGGCCAACGTCAATCCGTTCACGACGCTCGCATTCGAGATCGCGAGCAGCATGAACGGCGGGCTGAACCGTGACAACATCCGCGTTGCTGAAGACATTGCAGTTTCGGCGATGAACAGCGGCCTCACTACGCTGGTCGAGCCCGGCCCGCAGGCATCGCCCATCAACGAGACAAATGTTGCCGAAATCATCAAGGCGTCGGAGACGCTCGCCGAGATCGTACGCCGAACACGTGACCGATTGAACGACGCGAGCTGGTCCAGCAGCGGTGACCAGGTAATAGCAGCGCTGGGTGCCGATCTTGTCGACGACGTTCTCGACGGACTAGGCGGGACACGTACAGACCCGCGCACCTCGGCCGTCGCTCTGGTCGTGAGCGCCCAGGTGCTGCTCGAGAGCATGGCCAATGAACTGCACGTGAACGGAGTAGACGCCTCGGACGCGATGCGGTTGGCGATCGAGCAGGTGTCGCCGGCGAAAGCGGACCCGGGCCTTGACGATCTGCCGATCACTCGCGAGATGATTGCGCAAGCCGGCATCGGCTTGTCCGCAGCATTCGCCGTCAGTGGCGAGACACGAATCAGCAACCTGGCACAAGTGACGAGCAGGCTGGATGAGGGCACACCTGCAAACTTCGTGCGGTCATTGTTGCCCGACGACTATCGGGGCGCCCTCAACAATGCGATATCGAAATTGGCGGTCGGCGACGACTCGATGGTCGAAACGGTAAACGTGATCGCCGCGGGCAGCGACAACGACGGTCCGGACTCGAACCGCGCCCCACGCATCTTCGGTACACCCGACAGGACTGCCAGACCCGGCAGCGCCTGGGAGTTTCTGCCGAATTCCAGCGACCCCGACGGTGACCCGATCACCTTCCGCGTCGAGAACAAGCCGAGCTGGACACAGTTCGACAGCAAGACCGGGCGGATCTGGGGCACGCCGAACGACAGCCACAGCGGCGCCTACGCCGGCATTATCATCGAGGCAGACGACGGCAAGGAGCAAAGCCGGCTCGGCCCCTTCACCGTCACGGTCACCCGGGACAACACGGCGCCCGAGATTTCCGGCATTCCGTCCCGCAGCATTGCCGTCTACAGCACGTACCTCTTCAAGCCGCAAGCAAGCGATGCCGACGGAGATCCCCTGGCGTTCTCCGTCAGTAACCTGCCTGCATGGGCAAGCTTCGACAAAAGCAATGGGACGCTCTCCGGAACGCCTGAACCCCAGGATATCGGAATGTATCCGGGCATCGCGATTTCGGTCAGTGACGGTACCGACAGGGCAAGCCTTCAGGCCTTTTCGATCGACGTAACGGAGACGCCGACAGGGTCTGCGTCGGCGACGATCGTGTGGACGCCGCCCACGGAGAACGAGGACGGAACGCCATTGACGGACCTGGCGGGCTTCCGCGTCTATTGGGGCCGGGAATCGGGCGTACATACAAACTCGCAGGCCGTCGAGAGCGCTGGAGCTACGAGCGCGGTAATCGAGAACCTGACACCCGAGTCCTACGAATTCGTGGTCACGGCGTACAACGCAAGCGGGACGGAGAGTCGCTTCTCGAAAGCGGTCCGCAAGAACGCCCAGTAGGCCAGTCGCAAGATCCCGCAAGACCGGCACCCGAGTAGCGCCCTGCCGACGCCTGCGTCCGTTTTCGATCAGCATGGGCGCCACTGCTCGCGCCCGCCGAATCTGACATCCGGCGGCCAAACTTGCTAAGTTCCCCCAAGGCGCCAGCTGCGCCGTCTTCCATCGCGACTCGGAGCCCTCACCGCCATGGCTGAACTGCACTCCTCCGTCATCAATACGGCATTGCTGTCGTTCGGCATGTCGGGCCGGGTATTCCACGCCCCCTTCATCGAAGCCCATCCGGGCTTTCGGCTCGCCGGCTCCTGGGAACGCTCGCGGCAATCGATCGGTGAGCACTATCCGAGCGCACGCAGTTACGCGTCGCTGGACGACGTGCTCGGGGACCCCGCAATCCAGCTCGTCGTCGTCAACACGCCGACGCTGACACACTACGACTATGCGAGGCAGGCCCTGGAACACGGCAAGCACGTCGTGGTCGAAAAGGCCTTCGCCGGCGATGCGACCGAAGCACGGGAGCTGCGCGACCTGGCCGCCCGTCGGAATCTGAAACTCGCCGTGTTCCAGAACCGACGCTGGGACAGCGACTTCCAGTCCGTGCGCAAGGTCCACGAAAGCGGCCGCCTCGGCAGCATCGTCGAAGCCAATCTCGGCTATTGCCGCTACGATCCGGGGCTCAGCCCGAAACTGCACAAGGAAGAACCCAGCTCGGGATCCGGCATCGTCAAGGATCTCGGTCCGCACGTCATCGACCAGGCGCTCGTGCTGTTCGGCATGCCTGAAGGCGTTTTCGCCGACATCGCGATCACGCGCGAACATTCCCGCGTTGACGACTACTTCGACATCCTGCTGCGCTACGTGGACAAGCGCGTTCACGTTCGGGGCGGCTACTTTTTCCGCGAACCGCTGCCGGAATACAGCCTGTTCGGCAGGAACGGGTGCTTCTTCAAGCGGCGCGCCGACGTCCAGGAGTCGCAGCTGCAGCGCGGCATTGCACCCGGCGACGACGGCTACGGCGTCGAGCCCGCCGGTGCCGAGGGCCGGCTGATCACGGGCAGTGAGGCGCCCGACGCCGACTCAGTGTCGGCGCCGCGTGGCAACTACGCGGCATTCTACGAGGGCATGTACGACGCGATCGCACACGACGGGCCCGAACCGGTAACCGCCGACGACGGCGTGCGAGTCATGCGGATTATTGACGCCGCATTCAGAAGCCACGGAGAGGGCCGGCTCGTCGAGCCCTAGCGCTGCCGGCTGTCAGTCCCCGGTCACGAGGCGGTATGCCGCGACGTTGTTTTTCCAGAAGCCCGGGAAATAGGCGACCCGGTTGACCGGGTCGTAGCCGAGGTCCGCCGCGCTCGTCTCGTCGGGCCGGCCGTCCAGGAGCAACCGAATGCTGCCGTCGCGCCGGACGATATACACGGTTCCCTGCCAGCACGACACCAGCCAGGTGTCGTCGTCCACTCGCTCCACGCCGTCGACACGCCCCTCCATACCGGTGGCTATCGTGGTGTACAGGCCATCGCCCTGCACCGAGTGCAGGCCGCCGTCCGCCACAAACAGCAACTCGCCCTGGCTGTAAAGGACGCCATTGAGCGCCGTCAGGCCCTCGACCACCGTCTCGAACGAGTCGCCGTCCCAGGCCTGGATACGGTGCAGCCCCGAGTCGGTGACGTAGACCGTGCCGTCGTCAGAGATACTGAGATCGTTGACCTTCATGGCGCCCGGCACCGTGACACGATCGACGATCGCGCCACTGGGAATATCTATCGTGACGACATCGTCGATATCCGTTACGAGAAGCTGCTCACCCCGAATGTCCATTCCTTTCGGGCCGTTCAGCCCCGTCACCCATTCTGCGTCGATGACCGTGCCGTCAAGCCCGACCTTGGCGATGGAGCCGTTGCCATCGTCAGCCCAGGGTTCCGTCCCCGCGATGTTCGACACGTATAGCACCTTCCGCTCCGCATCGTAGCGCACGGATTCCGGCACGCGCAGTTCCGCCGCCGTCACCCAGGCCTTCTGCAGCATGGCCTCCTCCGCGGTCGCCGCCAGTGGCAGCAGCAGGGCAGCAAGAACAATCAGGGAACGCATCACCATCGGTACTTCCTCGCTTCTTCGCAGGTACCCGGACAAGATTAGTCGAAGCCACCCCGGCCTGCCAATCGACGCCTCGCGCACGCGTGGCAGGACGCCGCGCCACGGCATCAGTCGAGGTCTGCCTGGTCCTCCAGTACGGAGTTCGCGGGATCGCGAATCACGGCCAGCGCGAGCATCACGATGAGCAGGTCCTCGCGTATCTCGTCACCCAGGTCCGGTTCCAGGTATCCGCCCGGATTCCAGTCCGTCAGTTCCAGTGCGCCGACGACGCGCGAATCAATGGCAATCGTGTAGCCCACCGGCGATTGCGACGACAGCTTCGACCCGGCGTAATGATGAACCGACTCGATCGTGTAATAGCGATCGTCGATCAGCGCTTCGCCGCGACGCGCCGAGCGCGCGAGCAAGCGCTCCTTCATGTTTGCCGGTTTCGGCTGGCCGAGACCGAAACGCAGACCGACCGGCCGCGCTTCCTGCCGGAAGTCGCAATTGACGTGCATTTTCTTCGGGTCGAACGTGACGATGCCGACTGTCACGCTCTTCTTCCGGAACTCGCAGCTCGCCTCGATCGGCGACGCCGCGTTCGCCCGCAGGAACGTAAACGTCGACTTCCCCGAGTTGGACGCGTACAGCGGGTCGAAGATTCCGAGCCGCGATTCGCTGCGCGTAAACTCACCCGAATAGGCGCCGATGGCGTAACGGCCCTTGTTGTGGCCGCCAAAGCCGTCGAATTCGAGCCGGTGTTCCGCCCCGCCAAAGCCGTCCGGCAGGCGCATGCGCGCCGTGTCGAGCCCGGACACGATGCCGGACGCGAACAGCCCGAGGAAAGCAGCCGTCAACCCGGCCGACCGGTGGCTCCGGGTGACGTACAAACACGGCAGGTGGCGATGAAAGTTCGCCGGGGACTTGATATCGCGCACGTTGAACGACCCTCCAGGAGACCCGATGCACACGAAAACGGATGCGAATCTTACGCGGGCCAGCGCCCGCGTCAATCGGCCCGGCGTGGCCGGCTTCCCGCGCGGGCTTGCCGGTCCTGCGCAGGCATGTTACTTGATAGTCGACCGACGCCACGGAAGCAGTGACAGGCCGGACGCACCTGACGCCAAAGCACGCCCCGAACGCGACAGGCAACCCCTGCCCCTGGAACCAGCCGCACGATGCTCGACGCCCTCGCCCACCGCCCATGAGACGGCCATCTGCTCTGCCAGGACCCCGGACCGCCGGCGTCGGACTTCACATAAGCTCGCTGCCCGGCCCGTTCGGCATTGGCGACCTCGGTGCCGGCGCACACCGTTTCGTCGACGCCCTGCGCGGTATGCGCCTCGGCGTTTGGCAGCTGCTGCCGCTCGGTCCGACCGGTTACGGCAATTCCCCGTACCAGCCGCTGTCGTCATTTGCCGGCAACGAGATGCTGATCGCGCCCGACGAACTCGGGGAACTCGGACTCCTGTCAGGCCCGGACCTGGACGAACTGCGCCGGCTGCCCGCCGGGCGTGTCGACTACGACCGGCTCATTCCGCTCAAGTCGAAGCTGCTGGCGAGCGCCGCCACGCGGTTCGCCACGCGGGCCGGCAGCGCGCTGCTCGCCGAATTCGAGCAGTTCCAGGACGAGCACGGCGCGTCCTGGCTCAACGACTACGCCTTGTTCCGCGTCCTGAAATCGCTGCACGGGGGCCGTGCCTGGCCCGACTGGGACGACGCGTTCACGCGCCGGAATCCGCGCGCGTTGCAGCACGTCGCCGCACGCAACGCGGACGCCCTGACCAGCATCCGCATCCTGCAGTTTTTCTTCGACCGGCAATGGCGGCGGTTGCGAGCGCATTGCCACGATGCGGGGGTTCGACTGCTCGGCGACCTGCCGATCTACGTGGCGCTCGACAGCGCCGATGCCTGGTCCGCGCGCGACCTGCTCCGACTGGACGCGGACGGCCGCCCCGACGCGGTAGCCGGCGTGCCGCCCGACTATTTCAGCGCCGACGGGCAGCTCTGGGGCAACCCGCTGTACGACTGGGCGGCACACGCCGACAGCGGTTACGCGTGGTGGATCGAGCGCGTCCGGGCATCACTCCGGCTTGCCGACGTGGTGAGGATCGACCACTTTCGCGGTTTCGAGTCGTACTGGGCGGTCCCCGCCGGGGCCGACACCGCGCGTTCGGGCCGCTGGGAACCCGGCCCCGGCGACGCGCTCTTCGACGCCCTGCGCGAGTCACTGGGCGGGCTGCCGATCGTCGCGGAGGACCTCGGCATCATCACGCACGAGGTCGAGGATCTGCGGGACCGGCAGCAGCTGCCCGGCATGGTCGTCCTGCAGTTCGCCGTGAGCGATCCCGAATTCGTGTACGGCAACATGCTCGAAAACTGCGTGTGCTATACGGGCACGCACGACAATGACACGACACTCGGGTGGTTCCACGGTACCGGCGCGGACACGCGTGACGAAGTGGCGATTCGCGAAACACAGGCGGCGGCTCTTGCGCTGACCGGCGGCTCCGCGGAGACGGTGGTGGCCGATTTCGTGCACGCGGCGTTCGCCAGCAACGCGCGCCTGGCCGTCGTGCCGCTGCAGGACCTGCTCGAACTGGGTTCCGACGCACGCATGAACACGCCGGGCCGCGGTGGCGACAACTGGTGCTGGCGTGCACTAGAGTCACAAATCGACGACGAACTTTGCGACAATGTCGCAGACATCACAGGCCGGACAGGCCGGGAGGTTGCCGATGGCTGAACAGGCCCAGGGAGATGACGGACGTTTCGTAAGCCGGTTGACCCGCGAAACCCTCGCCCTGATTCTCGCTGGCGGCAAGGGCAGCCGGTTGCACGAGCTGACGAACTGGCGCGCCAAGCCGGCCCTGCACTTCGGCGGCAAGTTTCGCATCATCGATTTCCCGCTGTCGAATTGCGTCAACTCCGGCATTCGCCGGATCGCCGTTCTCACCCAGTACAAGGCGCATTCCCTGATCCGGCATATCGTGCACGGCTGGTCATGGTTCCGCGCCTCGCGCCACGAGTTCGTGGAAGTCCTTCCCGCCTCGCAGCGCGTGGGCGGCGAATGGTATCGGGGCACTGCAGACGCCGTGTACCAGAACCTCGACATTATTCGAACGCACGAGCCGAAGCAGGTGCTGATTCTCGCAGGCGACCATATCTACAAGATGGACTACGGTCCGTTCCTCGCGGCTCACAGCGAAACCGGGGCCGACATGACGATCTGCTGCATCGAGGTGCCCGTCGAGGAAGCGGCCGGCCAACTCGGCGTCATGACCGTCAACGCCGAAGGAAGAATCGTCGCGTTCGACGAGAAGCCGGAAAAGCCGAACTCCATTCCCGGCAAGCCCGGCATTTGCCTGGGCTCGATGGGCAACTACGTGTTCAACACCGAGTTTCTCTACGAGCAGGTCATCAAGGACGCCGACACGCCCGGGACGCAACATGATTTCGGCAAGAACATCATTCCCTCGATCCTCAAGGGCTACCGCGTCTACGCCTACCCGTTCCGGGATCCGCAGACCGGCAGCCAGGCTTACTGGCGCGACGTCGGGACGCTCGACGCCTATTGGGAAGCCAACATGGAGCTCGTGTCCGTGACGCCTCAGCTCAACATCTACGACCGCCAGTGGCCGATATTCACCCACCAGTGGCAATCGGCGCCGGCCAAGTTCGTTTTCGACGAGCCGGGGCGCCGCGGTGAGGCGATCCAGTCTATGGTGTCCGGAGATTGCGTGATCTCCGGGGCCAGCGTGCGCAATTCGCTGATCTTCTCGCGCTGCCAGGTGCACTCCTACAGCAAGATCGACGACGCTGTCGTGCTGCCCGATTGCGACGTGGGCGAACATTCGCAAGTTTCACGGGCGATCATCGACCGCGGGTGCAAACTGTCCGCCGGCTCCGTCATCGGCGTGGACAAGGACGAGGATCGCAGACGCGGTTTCCGGGTCACGGATCGCGGTATCACCCTCGTGACGCCCGATATGCTCGGGCAGAAGATGCATTTCACGCGCTGATTCCCGGAAGGTACGCTTATCAGTCAGCCCGAAACGATATTCGTCGCCGCCGAGAACGGCCTCCTGCCCGGCGCCAAGGTCGGGGGCGTCGCCGACGTCATCCGCGACCTCCCCGCTGCGGTCGCCGCGGAAGGCGCCCGCGCTACGATATTGACACCGTCGTACGGCACGTTGCACCGGCTTCCCGGCGCCCGCCCCCTGGAAATCGTCGCAACGGTGTTTCGCGGCCGGCGCTACCGCGCGCGGGTGTACGAAGTGCCCGTCGCTCCACGTGACGTTCGCTGCCTGGTCATCGATCATCGTGTTCTCGCACCGACGGTGCCGGGCGTGGTGTACCACGGCGACGGCGATGAACACCCCTACGCGACGGACGCCAACAAGTTCGCATTCTTCTGCGCCGCCGTCGCGAGTTGGGTCATCACGCGCCCGCAGGATCCGGCCGTGCTGCACCTGCACGACTGGCACAGCGGCGTCCTCGCCGTGTTGCGTCGTTTTGATGCCCGCTACATGCGGCTCGCGCGCATCCCGACCGTCTTCACAATTCACAATCTTGCGTACCAGGGCCAGCGGCCGCTGCGTGACGACGCTTCGTCGTTGCACGCCTGGTTTCCGACGCTGCGTTACACGACCGCCGGCGTATCGGACCCCGCGTTCCCGCACGTATTCAACCCGATGGCGGCCGCCATTCGCCTGTGCGATCGCATCAACACGGTCTCACCGTCCTATGCGCGCGAAATTTGTCGTCCGAGCGACCCGTCCGCCGGCTTCATCGGCGGCGAGGGTCTCGAGGAGGACCTGAAGCAGCGGGAGCGGGACGGGACGCTCATCGGCATCCTGAACGGGTGCAACTACCCGGCCGCGACCGCGGCCGCCCCCCCGTGGCACGAGCTGCGCAGGCTCCTGGACGCAGCGCTGGCCGACTGGCAGCAGCGGGACCGGGACCCGGTCATTGCCCGGATGCACGCGCTGGCCAGGAACCGGCTCAAGCGTCTCGGTGACGACAGGCCGCGGCATCTGCTGACGAGTGTCGGCCGCATCGTCGACCAGAAGATGCGACTGATGTTCACGCGCACCCCGTCGGGCCGGCCGGCGCTCGCTGCCCTACTCGATCGCCTGCCCGATGACGCGCTGCTCATTCTGCTCGGCAGTGGCGATACACGCTACGAGGCAGAGCTCGCGCGAATCGCGACGAGGCATCGAAAGCTGCTGTTCCTGCGGGGTTACTCCGAGGCGGCCGGCGACGCCCTGTACGCGTCGGGCGACCTGTTCCTGATGCCGTCGAGCTTCGAACCCTGCGGCATCAGCCAGATGCTTGCGATGCGTGCCGGCCAACCGTGCGTCGTGCACGGGGTCGGCGGCCTCCGGGACACCGTGAAGCACCTTGAGACCGGATTCGTCTTCGCGGGCGCCGATCCAGCCCGGCAGGCCGGCGCGTTCGTCGATTGCACGGCCGACGCGGTGGCGTTACGTGACGATGACGCCGGCGCGTTCGACCGCATCCGGGCGGCTGCCAGCCGCACCCGGTTCCCGTGGCGGGATGCGGCGCGCAACTACCTGCGGAACCTGTATGGACTCGGCTGACATCGAAGCCCTTGTCGAGGGCCGCCACGACGACCCGTTCTCGATCCTGGGACCTCACCGCGAAAACGGCCGGCGCGTCGTGCGTGCATTCCTGCCGTGGGCAGCGCGCGTCGAACTCGTCGATACCGACGACGATTCGCTCGGCTCCCTGCGCCGGATCCACGCGGCCGGCCTGTTTGCGGGCCCGCTGCCGCCGCGCAAGCGTCACTATCGACTGCGCATCACCAGCCGCGGCGGCGACGCGGTGGTCCTCGAGGACTGTTACCGTTTCCCGACGACGCTAAGCGACGTGGACCTGTACCTGCTGGGCGAAGGCACGGACCGGCAGGTGTACCGCAAGCTCGGCGCCCATTGCCTGACGGTCATGGGCGTTGACGGGGTTCGATTCTCGGTCTGGGCTCCGAACGCCTCTCGTGCGAGCGTCGTCGGCAGCTTCAATGACTGGGACGGTCGACGGCACGTCATGCGCTTGCACCACGGCAACGGCATCTGGGAGATCTTCATTCCCGGCGTCTGCCCCGGCGATGCCTACAAGTTCGAGCTGCTCGACCGGCAGGGCCGGCTGCTGCCCCTCAAGTCGGACCCGTATGGCCAGGCATTCGAACCGCCGCCCGGCAACGCATCGATCGTCTACCGAAGCCGCTACGCCTGGAGCGACGAAGAGTGGCAGTCGGCGCGCGGCACCGTGCCAGCGCTCGACCGCCCGATGAGTGTCTACGAGGTGCACCTGGGGTCCTGGCGCAGGAAGGACGGCAACGCGTACCTGACGTACCGGGAACTCGCGGACGAGCTGGTCGAGCACGTCTCCGGCATGGGCTTCACGCACGTCGAGTTCCTGCCCGTCACGGAGCACCCGTTCGACGGGTCCTGGGGCTACCAGCCGATCGGCCTGTTCGCGCCAACCTGCCGTTTCGGTTCACCGGACGACTTCCGGCATCTCGTCGACCGCCTGCATGCCGCCGGCATCGGCGTGATCGTCGACTGGGTACCGGCGCACTTCCCCCGCGACGAACACGGCCTTTCGCGCTTCGACGGCACGGCGCTCTACGAGCACGAGGACCCGCGCAAGGGGGCGCACGCAGACTGGGGTACCCTCATCTTCAACTTCGGCCGCCGCGAAGTCGTCAACTACCTCATCGGCAGCGCGCTGTACTGGATTAATGAGTTCCATGTCGACGCACTGAGGGTCGACGCGGTGGCATCCATGCTGTATCTCGACTATTCACGGGAAGACGGCGAATGGGTGCCGAACCAGTACGGCGGGAACGAACACCTCGAGGCCGTCGAGTTTCTCAAGAAGCTGAACGCGGAAATTCACGCAAACCGGGCGCAATCGCACGCGGAAGAATCAACCGCCTGGCCCGGCGTGTCCCGTCCCACCGACAGCGGCGGCCTGGGATTTACGTACAAGTGGAACATGGGGTGGATGAACGACACGCTGCGGTACATGAGCGAGGACCCGGTACACCGGAAGTACCATCACGACAAGATGACGTTCGGCCTGGTGTACGCGTTCAACGAGAATTTCGTCCTGCCCTTGTCGCACGACGAGGTCGTGCACGGCAAGCGCTCGCTACTCGGGCGCATGCCGGGCGACGACTGGCAGCAATTCGCAAACCTTCGCGCCTACCTGGGCTTCATGTACGGGCACCCGGGCAAGAAGCTTCTGTTCATGGGCAGCGAACTCGCGCCGCGCGACGAATGGAATCACGATCGTTCGCTGGACTGGCACCTGCTCGAATACCCTTCGCATCGCGGAATACGGGACTGGATCGCGGACTTGAACGCACTCTATCGGTGCACGCCGGCCCTGCATTGCATCGACTTCGCGCCCGCGGGGTTCGAGTGGATAGACTGGAACGACCGCGACAGCAGCTGTTTCTCGTGGCTGCGGCGCGACACGAGTGGAGATTACGTCGTGTGCGTGACAAACCTTACACCGGTGGTCCGATCCGCGTTTAGAATTGGCGTACCGGGCAGCGGACGGTTCATCGAAGCACTGAACTCGGATGACCTTCGCTACGGTGGCAGCGGCGTTACGAACGAGCCGCAGGAGGCGGAGCCGGTGCCCGCACACGGACGCCCCTCCTCGTTGGTGATCGAGCTGCCACCGCTGTCCACCCTCATATTGCGCCGGCAAGACTGACCGCGCGGAGAACACATGGCTGCCAAGACGAACACGCAATCCGGGGTCGGCGACATCGAACTGCTGCAGGCGCCGAACCTGCCGATGACCGCGGATGCAATACTCCACGACTTCACACATTACTTCGGCCGCATGCTCGGACGCCGGACGATCCAGACGCGCTCCCCGTTCCTGTACCAGTCCGTCGTGTTCGCCGCCCGCGACCGCCTGATGGAGCGCTGGGCCCGCACGCGCATGGCGATCGAGCGCGACGATAATCGCCGCGTTGCCTACCTGTCGCTCGAGTTCCTGATGGGGCGTCTCCTCCGCAACGCGCTGCTCAACCTCGGCATCGAGGGCGAGACGGGCGAGGCGCTGAGCCGCCTCGGCATCAGTCTCGAGGACGTCTATGCGCGCGAGTGGGATGCCGGCCTCGGCAACGGCGGTCTTGGGCGGCTCGCGGCCTGCTTCCTCGACAGTTGCGCGACGCTGTCGCTGCCGGTCATCGGCTACGGCATCCGGTACCGCTACGGCATGTTTCACCAGCGCATCCGGAACGGGTTCCAGGTCGAGGAACCGGATGCCTGGCTGCGCGAGGGCTTCCCGTGGGAAATCGAGCGGATCGAGTTCGCGCAGACCGTGAAGTTCGGTGGCCACACGGAGTCCTACCGCGACATGAACCAGCGCACGCGCTATCGCTGGGTCGACACGAACGATGTCCTCGCCATTCCGTTCGACGTTCCCGTTCCCGGATACCGCAACGAAATCGTCAATACCTTGCGTCTGTGGTCCGCCGCGGCCACGGACGAATTCGACCTCGAGGAATTCAACGCCGGCAGCTACGCGGACGCGGTCGCGTCAAAGAACGCCGCCGAGAACATCACGATGGTGCTGTACCCGAATGCCGCGACCGAGAACGGCCAGGAACTGCGCCTCCGACAGCAGTACTTCCTGGCCTCGGCATCGCTTCAGGACCTCCTCCGCTTCTGGCAGCACCAGCACGGCGACGATTTCTCGACGTTCGCGGACAAGAACTGCTTCCAGCTGAACGATACCCACCCGGCCGTTGCGGTGCCCGAACTGATGCGGTTGTTGATCGACGAGCACGGTTTCGAATGGGACGACGCGTGGTCGATCACGTCGCGGACGATGGCCTACACGAATCACACCCTCCTGCCCGAGGCCCTGGAGATGTGGCCCGTGTCGATGTTCCGGCGCCTGTTGCCGCGGATCCTCGACATCATCTACGAGATCAATGCGCGGTTCATCGCGGAGATCAGCAATCGCTGGCCCGGCGACAACGATCGCATTCGCCGCATGTCGCTGATCCAGGAAGGATCCGAGCCGATGGTGCGCATGGCCTACCTCGCCATCGCCGGCAGCTTCTCTGTCAACGGCGTCGCTGAACTGCACTCGCGGCTGTTGCGCGAAGGGCTGTTCCGGGATTTCGCCGAATGCTGGCCCGGGAAGTTCAACAATAAGACGAACGGCGTCACGCAGCGCCGCTGGCTCGCGGCCTGCAACCCGACGCTGTCGAAACTCATTTCCGGCCGGATCGGTGACGGCTGGATCACCGAACTCGAGCAACTCGAGAAACTGCGGCCGCACGCGGACGACGCGTCGTTTCAGAGCGAATGGCGTCATGCAAAGCTCGCCAACAAGGTGCGACTGGCGCGTGACATCGAGGAAAAGACGGGCATCGCAGTGCCGACGCACATGATGTTCGACGTGCAGGTCAAGCGCATTCACGAGTACAAGCGGCAGCTGCTGAACGTCCTGCACGCCGTCCACCTGTACGATCGCATTCGCCATGGCGAAGGCGACGACGTCTCGCCGCGCGCCATCATCATTGGCGGCAAGGCGGCACCCGGCTACGTCATGGCCAAGAACATCATCAAGTGCATCAACAACATTGCCCGCGTCATCAATGCGGACCCGGCGATGGATGAACGGCTGCGCCTGGTGTTCTACCCGGACTACAACGTGTCCGCGATGGAACTCATCTGCCCGGCCGCGGACCTGTCCGAGCAGATCTCGACGGCCGGCAAGGAAGCGTCCGGCACGGGCAACATGAAGTTCATGATGAACGGCGCGATTACGATCGGGACGCTCGACGGCGCGAATGTCGAGATCCGGGAAGCCGTCGGCGCGGAAAACTTCTTCCTGTTCGGTCTGACCGTCGAGGAAATCCAGGAACTCCGGAATCACTACGACCCGGCGTCGATCATCGAGGCCGACGACGAGTTCAAGCGTGTCATCGAACTGCTGCGCAGCGGCCACTTCAATCGCTTCGAGCCGGGCATTCTCGACGCCGTGATCCAGGCGGTGCTCGAGCCGGCCGATCCCTGGATGACCGCCGCGGATTTCCGGAGTTTCGTGGATGCGCAGCGCCGTGCCGATGCGACCTGGCGCGACACGACGGCCTGGACACGCATGAGCATACTGAACTCCGCGGCCTCGGGACGCTTCTCCACCGACCGGACGATGCGGGACTACAACGACGACATCTGGCGACTCGATCCGGTACGACTGCCCGGACGCTGATGGACGACGGCAATCCCGCGCCACTCGGCGCCACGGTATCCCGCGACGGCGTCAATTTCGCATTGCATTCATCGATCGCGGAACGGGTCGAGCTGTGCCTGTTCGATCGCCACGGCGCCGAAACGGCCCGGCACGATCTCCCGGCCCGGACCGGCGACGTGTGGCACGGTTTCGCACGCGGCCTCGCCGACGGGCAGCACTACGGTTACCGCGTGCACGGGCCCTGGTCACCCGAGAACGGGCTCTGGTGCAATCCGGCGAAACTGCTGATCGATCCCTACGCCCGCCAGTTGGCGGGCGAATTCCGGTGGCATCCCTCGGTCGTCGCGCGCCATCGCGCGGACTCGGCGCCGTTCGTACCGCACGGCGTGGTTCGCGATATCCTGCCGGGCAACGCGCGCCGGAATTCCGTGCCCTGGGGTGAGGCGATTTTTTACGAGACCAACCTCCGCGGCTTCACGATGCTGCACGAGGCCGTGCCCGAGATGGATCGCGGACGCTTTGCCGGCATGCGCAACGCGGAGGTCCTGCAACACATCCGGTCCCTCGGCGTCACGTCGATCGAGTTCCTCCCTGTGCACGCTTTCATCGACGAGCATCACCTCGTCAGGCGCCGCCTGCGCAACTTCTGGGGCTACAACACGATCGGCTTTTTCGCGCCGATGGCGCGGTTCGCCCGCGTCGACCCGGTCACCGAGTTCCTGGAGATGGTCCGCGCGATCCACGATGCGGGCCTCGAGGTCATCCTGGATGTCGTGTACAACCATACCGGCGAAGGCAACCAGGACGGTCCTTGCCTGTCCTTCCGCGGCATCGACAACGAGGCCTATTACCGGCTGCGGCCCGATCGCAAGTCCCGGTATGTCGACGACACCGGATGCGGCAATACGATCAATGCGGACAGCCCGGTCGTGCAGAAGCTGGTACTCGACAGCCTGATCCACTGGCATCGTGACCTCGAGGTGGACGGATTTCGTTTCGATCTCGCGACCGTGCTCGGGCGGCACGCGCACGGATTCAGCAGTGATCATCCGCTGCTGGCATCGATCGCGAACAACCGCCTGCTGCGCGATGCCAGGCTGGTTGCCGAGCCCTGGGACCCCGGCCCCGGTGGCTACCAGCTTGGTCAGTTTCACACCCCCTGGGCGGAGCTGAACGACAAATTCCGCGATGCGACGCGCCGTTTCTGGCGCGGCGACGAGAAGCTGAGCGGCGAACTCGCCAGGCGCATGCACGGGTCGGCCGAGTTGTTCGAAGCCGGCGGGCGGCCACCGCATGCCTGCGTGAACAAGGTGACGAGCCACGACGGGTTCACGCTGGCGGACGTGGTGGCCTACGAGCACCGGCACAACCGCGCGAATGGCGAAAACAACCGCGACGGGCATCATCATAACTTCAGTCGCAACTACGGCGTCGAAGGACCGACGAGCGACGCGACCGTCAATCTCATGCGACGCCGACAACGCCTGAACATGCTCGCGACGCTGCTGTGTTCGCAGGGCACGCCGTTCCTGCTCGCCGGGGACGAGTTCGGCAACAGCCAGTCCGGCAACAACAATGCCTATGCGCAGGACAACCCCACCGGTTGGCTGAACTGGAAGGCGCTGGACGCAGACCCGGATTTCCTGGCGTCCGTGCGCCGGCTCATCCGGATTCGCCGTCACCACCCGCTGCTGCGGCTGGACCACTATGTTCACGGCGAAAGAATCGATGACGACGGAACAAGGATCACTCTGCAATGGATCAACCCGAACGGCCAGGTGCGCAGCACCGAAGACTGGGACTTCGGACACGCGTTCGGGATGCTGCTGACGCGCAATGGCGCCGAGGGATTCTCCGGCATCGCGGTTCTACTGAATGCGTGGACCGAGCCGCTGCTGTTCGACCTGTCGGCGCAGGCAGACGGCCCCTGGCGCCTGTTGTTCACGAGCGGCGACACCGGCATGGATGAGGCGGGCCGCGCGATCAGCGTTGCCGGCATGGCGATCACGATCTGCGCGGCGGGGGCCGGGCCCGACGTCGGCTGATTGCCTGCCCCGGTGGTGAAGACCCCGCGCGGTCGCGTATGCTTGGGCAATCCACGCGTCCAGCCCGGGGGAAGAAGCCATGCCTGGAAAAATGACACGCGACCCTGTCGACGTCGGCCGCCGACGCCTGATCGGCGCCGGCGGTGCCGCGCTGATGCTGGGCGGACTGATGTCGTCACGAACGGGAGCTGCCATGACTGAAAGACCATCCACACTGCGCTGGGGCATCGTCGGCACCGGCGGCATCGCGAACAGGATGGCGCCGATGCTGCAGCAGGCGACATTGGCGGACACTGCCGCTGTATCCAGCCGGCGCATGAGTTCCGCGAAGGAGTTCGCGGCAGCTCACGGAGTGCCCGCGACGTTCGACGACTGGGGCCGGATGCTGGCATCGGACGCGATTGATGCGGTGTACGTCGCGACGCCGACCAGCGTTAGGGAAGAGATCAGCATCGCCGCCGCGCGAAATGGCAAGCATGTCCTGGCGGAGAAACCGTTCGCCAGCGCGGAATCCGTCCGCCGCATTGCCTCGGCATGCCGCGAACATGACGTTGCGTTCATGGACGGTACGCATTTCGTGCACCACCCGCGCACGGCCACGATTCGCGACTACGCGCTGAATCGCCTCGGACGGCCGATCGTTCTGGACACGACGTTCCAGTTTCGCCTGGACGATCCCACGAACATCCGCTTGCGGCCAGACCTGGAGCCGATGGGCGCGATCGGAGATGCCGGCTGGTACAACATGCGGGCCATCACCGAGTTCCTGCCGCCGGACATCGCGCTGCGGGACGTGACCGTCTACGCACGCCGTCACCCGGAAACCGGCGCCGTGAGCAGTGCTGTCGGCATGCTGCGATTCGACCACGATGCCGTCTCGAGCTTCAATTGCGGCTTCGAGTCCGGCGCGCTTACGATGGACCTCCGTCTCACCGGCCCGGACGGAGCCGTGTACGCCGACGATTTCGTGCTGCCGCCGCCGGGCGAAAGTCACTTTCGGTATCGGAAAGGCGGCCTCGGTTCGACGGAACAACTCTCGGAGGCCGCTCCACAACCGGCCGCGGCGGCGATGTTCGACGATTTCGCCCACGCGGCGGCCGACGACAGTCTGCGCGAGCAATGGATGCTGGCCAGTGAGCGCACGCAGCACTTGCTCGATGCGGTGTGGCAGGCGGCCACAAGAGACGCCTGAGTGAGCCCAAAGTGATCGCGAGGCCGAGCGCGGTGGCACCCCAGCTCTCACGACCCGGAGGGCCGTGCCCGTGACGGCACGCGAACGCGGCGAACTGCGCAAGTCCACGATCGCCGATGTCGCGGAACGCGCCGGCGTGTCGATCAAGACAGTGTCGCGCGTCATCAATCGCGAACCCAAGGTACGCCAGGAGACCCGGGACCGGGTCGAGCGTGCGATCACCGACCTGCGGTACCGGCCGAACTCGCCGGGACGCATGCTCGCAAGCCGGCGCAGCTACAACCTCGGCCTGATCTACAACGCGAATTCGAGTTACATCAACAGCATCCAGAACGGCGCGCTGGACGCCTGCCGCAGCGAGCACTACGACCTGCTGATACATCCCTGTGACTACCGGAGCCCGGACATCGCCGAGGAGATCGCTGAGCTGGTCACCGGGTCCAAAGTGGACGGCCTGCTACTGGTGCCGCCGGTATCCGACCTGCCGGCTGTGCGCCATCTGCTCGACACCGGCAACATGCCGTACGTCACCATCTCGGGCATGACGACGGCGTCCGGCGAATGGTCTGTCGGCACGAATGACCGCGAAGTCTCGGCCTCGATGGTCTCGTACCTCGCGGCGCTCGGCCACCGGCGAATCGCCTTCGTCCGAGGGCACCCGGACCACAAGGCCATGTCCCGGCGCTACCAGGGATTCCTGGAGGGCATGCAGGCGAATTCTGTCGACGTCATCGACGGTTTCGTTGTACAGGGCGAGAACATCTTCCAGTCCGGCATCGATTGCGGAAGGCGGTTGCTGCAGCAGTCGCCACGCCCGACGGCCGTCTTCTGCGCAAACGACCACATGGCCGCCGGCGTCATGGCGATCGCGCACGAGTCCGGCGTTTCGCTCCCGAAAGAACTCTCCGTCGCCGGCTTCGATGACATACCGCTCGCCGGCCAGATCTGGCCGGCGCTGACCACGATACGCCAGCCCCTGCGCGAGATGGCATCGCTGGCTGCAACCCTGCTGATACAGCGGCTGCGAGGCAACGAGACCGACAACGTCGCTCGCGTCGTCGACGCCGAGCTGGTTACCCGCGCGTCGACCGCCGCCCCCGCATCGCCCGACTGATTCCTACAACGCGCACCCTGCGTCGCCCGGATTCGCGACGATGCGCGCGGACGCGAGCTGCAGTGCGAGGCCGGCATCCGCCGCGATGACGACGGGCGATACGACGTTCGACATATCGACACCCTTCTCCGCGAAGCAGGAAAGTTTCACGAGACCGGTCCGCCAGTCGCCGCCCGCCTGTGCTTCGAAGGCGCCGGCGACGTCGATCGACCCGCTGTGATTGCCGCCGTCCGCGACGGACAGCGAGGCAGTACCGCCGCTCCAGCGCGCAACGCGATAGACGAGTTCGATGGCCATGTCGCCGTTCGACTCGCGTTCGAAGTCGGTCGGCTGGCCCTCGACGAGCACGCTTGCCGGCCCGCTCCACGTCAGCAGCACGGAGTCTTCCTGCACCTCGCGATCCGCCGGCTGCGCGGCCAGGTTGCCCGAGGCGCTGGACCCGCGCGAGTCCCCGATACGGGTGTCTCCGCCCGCATCGCGCAGAATCATGCCCCACTGTCCGGCCGGGTCGCCGAATGCCACGAAGGCGCCGCGCGGCGAATCGCTGCCCGCCGCAAGACCCGAGTCTTCCGGCAACGCGGCCAGGTTGCCGTCATCGCCGTAAGTCAGGCCGTAGCCATAGGCGAACAGCGGATCGTAGTCCGCATCACCCACGTTCAGAGCCGCCTGCGTCGCGCGTTTCGGCCACGAGAACGACAGCCGCCCGGCGAAGTCGTAGCGCGCCTTGCCGTCCGCACCGGCAACTAGCACGTCGGCGATGCCGGCACCTTCCGTACCCGGCAGCCAGGCGGCGACGAAGGCATCCGCGGCATTGATCTCCGGGTTCACCCACATCGGCCGGCCCGAGAGGAACACGGCGACGGTCGGAATGCCGGCATCGCGGTAACGTCGCAACAGCGCGAGCCCGTCGTCCGAATCGTAGTCGACGTTGGGCCGGTCCCCCTGGAACTCGGCGTAGGGATCCTCGCCGAACACGACGACCGCGACGTCGGGCGGCGACTCGTAATCGCCGGATTCGCTGAGCGTGACACTGCCGCCGGCGTTCGCGACCGCGTCGACGAAGCCCTGGAAGATCGACGTGCCGTTCGGAAAGTGCTCGTTGAGGTTGTCCGTACCCTGCCAGTTGAGCGTCCAGCCGCCGCACTGCTTGCCGATGCTGTTCGCGCCGTCGCCGGCCACGAGTATGTCGAGCGTCGGCGACAACGGCAGGAGGCCGTCATCGTTCTTGAGCAGTACGAGCGACTTGCGAACCGCTTCCCGCGCGACGGCGCGATGCTCGTCCGCGGCCAGCAGGTCGAAATTGCCGGCATTCGGCCGCGACGACGGGCGGCCCGCATCGAAAACCCCCGCGCGAATCTTCACGCGCAGGATACGGCCGACGGCCTCGTCGAGACGCGCCATCGTTATTTCTCCCGAACGGACCTGTTCGAGCATCGACTCGTACAGGCCCTTCCAGCTGTCCGGCGCCATGAAGAGGTCCAGCCCCGCATTGAACGATGCCGCGCAGGACGTGTTCGTGCAGCCTTTCACCTGGCCGTGGCCGTTCCAGTCGCCGACGACGAGCCCGTCGAAACCCATGCGGCCCACGAGAACGTCAGTGAGCATTTCCTTGTGCCCGTGCATCTTGCGGCCGTGATAGCTGTTGAAGGACGCCATCACCGCCTGCACCCCGGCGCGCACGGCCGGCGGGTAGCCCGCGGCCTGCACGTCACGGAACTCGGCCTCGGAGACGGTAGTGTCACCCTGGTCGATGCCGTCCGTGGTGCCTCCGTCGCCCGCGAAGTGTTTCGCGGTCGCGAGCATGCGGCCCTCGGCAAGGAACTCGTCGCTGCCGAAACGCCCCTGTATGCCCTCGACGATGCGCGGCGCATACGCGGCGACGATGCGCGGATCCTCGGAGTAACTCTCGTAAGTGCGGCCCCAGCGGTCATTGCGCACCACTGCAATCGTCGGCGCAAACGTCCAGTCGAGCCCGGTCGCCAGCATTTCCAGCGCGGTGACGCGCCCGATGCGATACATCAGGTCCGGGTCGTTCGCCATTCCGAGCCCGATGTTGTGTGGAAAGATAGTTGCGCCGAGGATGTTGCTGTGGCCGTGCACCGCGTCAGTACCCCAGATCGTCGGGATGCCGACGCCGCCGTCGCTCGTGTCCGTCGACGCGTCCCAGAACGCGTCAGCGAGCGCGAGCCACTTGTCCGGTGTCGTGCGATTGTCGCCGCCGGGCGCCGAACCGCCGCCATTGAGTACCGACCCGAGGTTGTAGTCGCGCACCTCGTCCGGCGTGACGAACGCGATATCAGCCTGGATGACCTGGCCGACCTTTTCCTCGAGCGTCATGCGCCCGAGCAGTTCGGTGATGCGGGCCTCCATCGCCGGATCGCGCAGCATGACGGGCGCCTGGGCGGGCCAGGACTCCGGGTGAATCCGGCCGTCGTCGAGAGCCGGCGTCGAGGCCGGCGTAACGTTGCCGGAAGCGGTATCTTCGGTGGCCGGCTGGCACGCGGCGAGCGCGAGCAGTCCGGCGGCGCACAGTGCGCGGTGCCTGGTCGTTAGATTCAAAGCGTGTGTCCCCCTGGGGGCCTGGCGGCCGCGGCGTGCACCATCGACGTGCAAATCGCGGCAATCCGGGCTACTCTCCCGATTCGATGTCGCGCGTTGTCATTCCCGCGCACGCCCAAGAATAGCGCAGATCGGAACGCAAAAAAAACATGGCAGAAGACGGCAACGCGATCGCCGGCGACACCACCGGCTCCCGGCAGGTCCGGCTGAAGTGGTCGGAAAAGCTCGGCTACGGCGCCGGGGACTTCGGCTTCAACCTGTACTGGACGACGATGGCGTCGTTCCTCGCGGCTTTCTATACCGACGTCTTCGGCATCTCCGCGGCTGCGGCCGGGACGATGCTGGCCATCACGAAGATCGTGGACGCCTTCACCGACCCCGCCATGGGTGCGGTCGCCGATCGTACCCGGACCCGCTTCGGCAAGTTTCGCCCCTACCTGTTGTTCGCCGGCCTGCCGATGGCCGGCGCCGCCGTGCTGACGTTCACGACCCCCGACCTCGACGAGGCAGGAAAACTGTGGTGGGCCTACGGAACCTACACGCTGATGATGGTGATGTACACGATTCTGAACACGCCGTACTCGGCGTTGTCCGGCGTGATGACGTCCCGCAGCCAGGAGCGCACCACGTTGATCAGCATGCGCTTCCTGTTCGCATTCAGCGGCGGCGCCTTCGTCAACTACTACACGCTGCCCCTCGTCGGGTTCTTCGGTGACGGGGACCCGACCCGCGGCTGGCAGCTGACGATGGCGCTTTACGGCCTCGCCGCAGCGGTGATCTTCTTCATCGCGTTCGTGTCCACGCGCGAGCGCATTGCCCCGCCGCCGGCGCAGCGCACGAATCCCCTGGAGGACATCCGCGACCTGTCTCACAACCGGCCGTGGCTGATCCTGTTCGTGCTGGCCATGGTCATCATGATCACGATCACGATGCGGGCCGGCAGTGCGTATTACTACTTCACCTACTACCTCGAACGCGCCGACCTGCTCCCGGCCTACCTGCTGTGCCAGATGCTCGCCTACGCCGCCGGGGCAGTGCTCGCGCCGGTTCTGACGCGTTTCGTCGACAAGGCGAAATTGCTGATGATCCTGATGAGCATCGTCGGTGTCGCGTCGGTCCTGTTCTACTTCGTGCCGAAGGAGATGATCTGGGCGATCTTTGCGCTCAACATCCTGATCAGCCTCGCGCTCGGACCCAAGTCGCCGCTGACGTGGTCGATGTACGCAGACACTGCCGACTACAACGAGTGGAAGACGGGTCGCCGCGCGACGGCAATGACGTTCTCGGCCGCCACGTTCGCGCAAAAACTCGGTGGTTCACTCGGGTCCGCAGCGATGCTTTGGGTGCTGGCCGCGATCGGCTACGTCGCCAACGAGGCCCAGACGGGCGCGTCGGAAACCGGCATCGCGCTGCTGCAGACCGTCATTCCCGGGCTGTTCGCCCTGGCGGCGGTGCTCGTGACCCGCTACTACGGGCTGACCGGCGCGCAGCTCGCTGACATCCAGGAGGCACTGGACCGTGGCGAACGCGCCTGAGCACGTCGTCGTCGACGCGGAGGGCCGGGTGCACCTCGACAGCCCGGTCGCGCTGCCGACCGCCGGCGGCTTCCTGTGGAACCCGCAGCTGCTGGTCCAGGTGAACTGCCGCGGCTATGTCACCGCGCAGCATCTGCAGCCCGAGCCGGCGAAATACTCGCGAGCCCCGGTGCTCGAGCAGACCACGTTCATGCAGCCGGAGCAGCCGTACTACGATCACCACCCCGGCCGCTTCGTGTACGTCCGGGACGACGACAGCGGCGCGTTGTGGTCGGCACCCTGGGCGCCCACCCGGGTCGAGCCGGACCGGTTTCGATTCACCGTCGCCGAGGACGCGTTGTCGTGGTCGGTCGAGCGCGATGGTATTCGCGTCGACCTCGAGCTCCGCATTCCCGCGGACGATGCGATAGAGCTGTGGACCGTCACCGTCACGAACGAATCATCGCGTGCGCGCAACATCAGCCTGTACCCGTGCTTCACGATCGGCTACATGAGCTGGATGAACCAATCCGCCGAGTACGACGCCGAACTCGGCGCAATCGTCGCGTCGTCGATCACGCCGTACCAGAAGCTGTCGGAGTACCGGGCCGTCAGCCAATTGAAGGACCGGACGTTCCTGTTGCACGACGAACCGCCGGACGCCTGGGAGGCGTCGGCCGCGGCGTTTGAAGGCCATGGCGGCCTGGTACGCCCCGCCGGGACCGAGCGCCCCTTGCTGGCGAACGGCGCGGCGCGCTACGAAACGCCGGCGGCGGTCCTGCAGTACCGCTGGTCACTGCAGGCCGGCGACAGCCGCCGCGTCCGGCTGTTGTTCGGGCCGGCGCGCGATCGCACCGACATCGCCGCGGCGCGCACCACCTGGCTCGCACCGGGCGCGTTCGACGCAGCCGCCGACGACTACCGCGCGTTCCTGCGGCGCGGCGTCCCTTGCCTGCACGCGCAAACACCGAACACGCACTTCGACCGCTTCGTGAATCGCTGGCTGCCCCGCCAGGTGTGGTATCACGGCAGCGCAAACCGGTTCACGACCGATCCGCAGACACGCAACTACCTGCAGGATGGCATGGGGACGGTCTACGTCGAGCCGGCCTCGGCACGCCGGGTCCTCTTCAATACGCTGTCGCGGCAACACGCTGACGGGCGCCTGCCCGAAGGCATCCGGCTGAGCGACGACAGCGAGCTGAAATACATCAACCAGGTGCCGCACACGGATCACGCGGTGTGGCTGCCGGTTTTCCTGCAGGCCTACGTCGACGAGACCGGCGACATCGACGTGCTCGATGAGACCGTAGAGGGCTCGCCGTTCGGGAATGTCCGCAGTGCCGTGTCCCAAGCCGTACACTGGCTGCTGCGCAACCGGGATGCGCGCGGACTGTCGCTGATCGACCAGGGTGACTGGTGCGACCCGATGAACATGGTCGGTCCCGACGGCCGCGGCGTCTCGGGATGGCTCACGATTGCGACCGCGCACGCGTGCCGCCTGTGGGCCGGCATCCTCGTCGCCGTCGACGATGAGGAAGCGTCGACGTTCATCGCGTACGCGGACGAACTCGCGGCCGCCGCACAGGCGCACCTTTGGGATGGCGACTGGTTCGCGCGCGGCATCACCGATGCCGGCCGCTTGTTCGGCGTCGCCGACGACGACGAGGGCCGGATCTACCTGAACCCGCAGAGCTGGGCGATCCTGTCCGGCGTCGCCACGCCCCGGCAGGCGGCCCGGATACGCCGTGCCGTCGACGCCTGGCTCGACACGCCCTACGGGTTGCAGATGCTGGCCCCCGCCTACACCGCGATGCGCGATGACATCGGCCGCCTGACGCAGAAGTTCCCCGGAACGGCGGAGAACGGATCCGTCTACAACCACGCGGCGGCGTTCCATATCGCGGCGCTGTACGAGTGTGGCGACGCGGATGCGGCCTGGGCCCAGTTGCAGCGCGCCATCCCCGGCCCCGACGCGGACGACTACGTTCGCCGCGGGCAACTGCCGGTGTTCGTGCCAAACTATTACCGCGGCGCGTGGCGGCAGTACCCCGAGACGGCCGGCCGCTCCAGCCAATTGTTCAATACCGGGGCCGCGAGTTGGCTCTACCGCATCGTCATCGAGCGGCTGTTCGGACTGCAGGGGACGATCAACGGGCTCGCCATCCGGCCGGCGCTCCCGTCCGAGTGGCAGCGTGCGGCCGTTACGCGCCGGTTTCGCGGCGCTACGTTCACCGTCAGCTACGAGCGCAGCACCGATTGCGCCGTGACGGCGATGCTATGCGACGGCCGCGAGTTGTCGGAGCCAATCGTGCCGGACATCGTTGCCGGGCATCACTACCGGGTCAGCGTCGTCTTGCCCGCAGCCGCGGCCGGCGTGCCCCCCGTGGCAGCCGCGCAGGGTACCTGAAAGCGCGTCGCATCACGGCATGGCGCGCAGCCCGTCGGCGAAGCCGGTCAACGCCGGTTTTGCCGCGAACGCGTCGTCGAACAGCAGCGGCCACTCGTTGCTGTTGTAGGTGCGCCGCCAGCTGTCGACGTCGGCGATGCCCCAGACCGTAATGCCGCCGCGCTGAGGCGCCGGCACTTCGTCCAGGTACGCGCGCACAATGGCTTCAAAGCGCGCACGCTGCTGGTCCGCGACGGCCGGCGTCAACTCGGTCATGCCGAGCGACGCCCCGTTGCCGTCCGTGTTCACCGTGATGTCGAGCTCGCTGATCTTCACCTTCAAGCCTGTCGCCGCGGCGGCGGCAAAGGCCGACCTCACCTGCCCGATCTCCGGCCACGCCAGGCTGACGTGCATCTGGAAACCGATCCCGTCGATCGGCACGGGGTCCGGGTCGTTGCGGAATGCGCCGACCATATCGAGGACCGCCGCGAGCTTCGCCGGCACGCCGGACAGGTTGTAGTCGTTGTAATACAGGTCCGCGTCAGGGTCCGCCGCCGCGGCTGTTCGAAAGGCAGTTGCGACGTAGCCGGGACCGATGTTCGCAAGCCACAGCGTGTCGCGCATGTCGTGGAGCCCGTCGCCGTCCGCGTCCGAGTCGGAGAACACCTCGTTGACGACGTCCCAACTGACGAGCGTGGCATTACCCGCGAAATGCGCGGCCACCGTGCCGACGTGCCCGGACATCATTGACGCCCAGTCCGCTGCATCGCCCTGAAAGGTTTCCATCCAGGCTGGCAGCTGCTCGTGCCAAAGGAGCGTATGGCCGTGCATCGTCATGCCGCGTGCCTCGGCATAGGCGGCCAGTTCGTCGGCGTCAGCGAAATCAAACGTGCCCTCGGCCGGCTGGAGGAACGACGGCTTCATGATGTTCTCGGCTGTCAACTGGCTGAAATGCGCGTCGACCACCTGCTGGCGCGCGACACTGCCGAGCAGGCTGTTCGCGAAATTGCCGGCCGGTACCGCAACACCGACGGGCATCCCGCCAGGTGCAAGCGCGTACAGGTTCGGCACTGCCGGAGACGGCGGTCCGCCCCCGCTGCCGCCGACGTCCGGTGGCGGTTGGCCTGAGCCGCCGCCCCCACCCCCGCCACTGCTGCAGCTCCACGCCGCGGCGGCGAAGACGAGGGCGAGGAACGCGCCGCGGCACCGCGCGATGCGCGGCGCCACGGCGATACCGTCAGCCCTGCATGTCCTCGAGTTCAACACCACGGGTCTCGTGCGCCATCCTGACGACGAAAAAGATAGAGATGAACGCGCACAGCGTGTAGAAGCCGTAGGCGCCGCCGAGCCCTATGGACGTCAACATGATCGGGAACGTCATGGTGATACCGAAATTTGCCATCCATTGAGCGAATCCGCTCACGGCAAGCCCGGCTCCACGAATCTGGTTCGGGAACATCTCGCCCAGCATGACCCACATCACCGGTCCCCACGAGAAGTTGAAGAACGCGACGTACGCGTTCGCCGCGACCAGCGCGACCGCGCCCCAGTTGCCCTCGAGGCTGAGCGAGCCGTCGGCCGCCCGCGTCGCGTTCAGGAACGCGACGACCAGGACGGCCAGCGTGATCGTCATGCCGACGGAGCCGATCACGAGGATCGGCTTGCGCCCGATGCGGTCGATGAGCACCAGCGCGATCGCGACTGCGCCGATGCTGATCGATCCGCTGATGACGTTGATCAGCAGCGCGTCGCTCTCGGTGAAGCCGACCGATTGCCACAGCACGGCGCCGTAATAAAACACGACGTTGATACCCACGAGCTGCTGGAACGTCGCCAGGCCGATGCCGAGCCACACGAGTTTGCGGATCCGGCCGGTCGACTTGTCCACGAGGTCGGCGAGTTTCGGCTTGTGGTGGTCGGATGCGAGCGACGCGTCGATCTCGTCGACCTTCTGCTGCGCGACGACGGCGCCGAAGAGCCTGCGCAGTACCGCGGCCGCTTCTTCGCGGCGGCGCTTGATGACGAGGAAGCGCGGGCTCTCGGGGATCGCGAACAGCAGCACCAGGAACAGTCCGGCAGGAATCAGTTCCATCCAGAACATCCAGCGCCAGGCCTCGAAGCCCATCCAGAATTCCGTCGTGGACGACCCGGCGGAACGCGCCAGGAAGAAGTTGCTGACGAACGCCGCGTTGATGCCGCAGATAATCGCGACCTGCTGCACCGTCGTGAGTGCGCCACGGTAGCGGGCCGGCGCCACCTCGCTGATGTACGCAGGCGCGAGTACGCTCGCTGCGCCGACCGCCAATCCTCCCAGTACGCGGTAGATGACGAACTCCAGCGAACTACCCGCGACGCCGGATCCCCATGCGCTGATGATGAAGAAGACCGCTGCGACCCGCATGATGTTGCGGCGCCCGTAGCCATCGGCCAGGCGCCCGGCAAAGAATGCGCCGGCCGCGCAGCCGAGCAACATCGATGCGACGTTGAACCCGGTACCGATACTGTCCGAGTCGAACGCGATCTGCAGCCCGTCCACGGTCCCGTTGATGACGCCGGAGTCGTACCCGAACAGGAAGCCGCCTATCGTGGCGACAATGCTGATCAGGATGATGTACGGCGTGTTTGCCCCCGATTGTTGTTCTTGCATGTGTGCACCCATTCCTGGTTGATGTTCCCCTCAATTGCCGGGAGCGTACGGAAACGCCAGCCCCCGGTAGTACTCCAATGATTTCGCCGGCGGTTCCACGCCCTCGGGCAGCGGCCGGTTCGAGACGTCGCCGAAGTACGCGATACAAGCGTCCCGCCACCAACGGGCCTCGGCGCGCTGGATCGCGAGGTAATCGGACACCTTCTTGAATCGATCCGCATCGACATAGTCGCCGAGCGCTGCCCACGTCGCCTGCATGTCGGCGACCTGCGCGACGCCGAGGTCGTAACGGGCGACGAGTTCCTCCCACAACGTGCGGCCGGAACGCATCCGGTAGTCCCATGACAGACGGTGAAACCAGAGGAGGTACTCGTCTTCGGTCGTCGCCGGATTTCCCCAGGCGCGCGCGAGTGGCGGTGCATACTGCGACACGGCATCGCTGCCTCGGGCAGTACGATCGAACCCGACGGCGCCGCGCGTCGCGCGGTGGTAGTAGTACGGGTTCCACTCCGGCCGCGACAGGTCGTCGATCCACGGTGCCGGTCCGTAGTGATGACCGGTGCCCATGATGTGCGTCAGCCCCAGCGGGGTCATGTAGTTCACGACCGCCTCTCGCGACTGCATCATCATGTCGGCGACGGGCTCGACGAACGCCGGGTCGCGCGTGAACGTCTGCGCGAGCCACTCTTTCGCGACGTCACGCGCGGAGAGATCCGGGTTCCATGCCAGGCGGCCGAGTGCGTACCAGTTCGACTGGCCGAAGATTGACCCACTCCAGTCCCGATCGGACCCGATGTTCGCGACACCGGCGATGCCGGTGAGCGCGTAGTCATGCAGGGAGCCGTCGATGACGTCGCTCACCTGCGAACCTTCGCCGCGAACGCGCGTATCGGCGTCGAGGACTTCTTCCCACAAGGCGCCGAGGTAGACGAGGTGCGTGGAGAATCCCAGGTACTCCTGGGTCACCTGGAACTCCATCATCAGCGGCGTGTCCGGCATCGCGCCGAACAGCGGATGAAACGGTTCGCGCGGCTGGAAATCGAGCGGCCCGTTCTTCGCCTGCACGAGCACGTTGTCGCGAAACGAACCGTCGAGCGGCACGAACTCGCTGTAGGCCTGCTTGACGCGATCCTCCGGGTTCACGTCCGAGTACACGAAGGCACGCCACATCACGACGCCGCCGTGCGGCGCCAGCGCGTCGGCCAGCATGTTCGCGCCGTCGGCATGCGTGCGGTCGTAGTCCTGAGGACCCGGCTGCCCCTCCGAGTTCGCCTTGACGAGGAAGCCGCCGAAGTCCGGGATCGCCGCGTAGATCTCGTCGGCCTTGCCGGCCCACCAGGCGCGCACGCGGGGATCGAGGGGATCCGCTGTGTCGAGACCGCCGATGTCGATCGGCGCGCTGAAACGTGCGGACAGGTAGACGCGCATGCCCCACGGCCGCAATACGTCGGCGATCGCCGCGGTCTTCGCGATGTAACGTCGCGTGAGCATGTCGGCCCGGGCGTTGACGTTGTTCAGCACCGCGCCGTTGATGCCGATGGACGCGTTCGCGCGCGCATAGTCGGTATAACGCGGATCCACGTGACCCGGCAGCCGCCACCAGTCCCAGATGGAGCGGCCCGCATAGCCGCGCTCGACGTGCCCGTCCGGATTGTCCCAGTGATTCAGCAGCCGCAACGCCACGGCCGGCCGCTCCGTGCGGTCGATACCGTCGAGCCCGCCCGTCGTGCGCAGGTGCCGCAGCAGCGCGAAGGCGCCGTACAGCAGGCCGCGGTCATCGTTGGCCGCGATGACGATCGCGGACTTCCCGTCGATGGGCGCACGGCGAATGACATAACCCTCGTCGCCGAGGCCGGCGAGCGGCAGGTCGAGGTCGCCGACGGCCGGCAACTGCGCCGGCGTGCCGATGACGAGCGAGTCGTCCGCGATGCGTTCCGCCTCGGGAATCGCGGCACCGTAGGCCGCGCCGATGCCATCGCGCAGCTCGTCGATCGCGGAACGGAGAATCGGTGACGGTGCCTCCGACCCGACGATCGCGCGCACCGGCAAGGCCGGGTCGGCGACGCCCGGCACGCGCAGCCAGAGATCGTAGCCGTCCTCGGCGAAAGCGGGCGCCGACAGCGCCAGCAGGCACGCGAGCGCGACGCCCGTCCAGGACGATTTCATCCCGACACGCCCTGCCGGCGCTGAAGTTCGCGGCGAGCGCAGCGGCCCGCCGTCATCGTTTGCATTGACAGGTCCCCCCCGTCGGCATATGGTAGCGCTACCATACCCGAATGTCAGTCCCCCGGGGGGATTTTTCTGCCGGTGTGGTGAAATACCGGCACGGCGCGAGCCGCGCGACTCGACGCGGCCGCGATACCGTGACCATACAGGGGAAACAATGCGCCACTGCACCGGGCCGTCCGCCGACCCGGGTTACCTCCGATCGCCCCGATGCGGCGCGGCAGGGCCCGGCTGATGCCCAGAATCGTCGAAGCGGAAGTCATTACGACCTGCCCGGGTCGTAATTTCGTCACGTTGCGCCTCGTCACCGACGACGGGGTGACCGGCGTCGGCGACGCGACGCTGAACGGCCGCGAACGGGCGGTCGCGAGCTATCTCGAGGACCACGTCATCCCCTGCCTCATCGGCCGCGACGCGCACCGCATCGAGGACACCTGGCAATACCTGTACCGCGGCGCCTACTGGCGGCGGGGACCGGTCACGATGAGCGCGATCGCCGCCGTCGACGTCGCGCTCTGGGACATCAAGGCGAAACTGGCGGGACTGCCGCTGTACCAGCTGCTGGGCGGCGCATGCCGCGAGGGCGTTCTCGTCTATTGCCACGCGAGCGGGGAGACGATCGAAGAGACGGTCGAACACGCGCGAGGCTTCGCGCGCGAGGGCTATCGCGCGATCCGTATCCAGTCGGGCGTGCCGGGACTGCCGTCGACCTACGGTGTCGCGAAGGAGAAGTTCGCGTACGAGCCGGCCGAGAAGGGCCTGCCACCGGTCAACGCCTGGTCCACCGAGAAATACCTGCGCTCGGTGCCGCCGTTGTTCGCGGCGGCGCGCGAGGCGCTGGGCTGGGACGTGCACCTGCTGCACGACGTGCACCATCGCCTGACGCCGATCGAGGCCGGGCGTCTCGGCAAGGACCTGGAGCCGTTCCGCCCGTTCTGGATGGAAGACGCCTGCCCGGCCGAGAACCAGGACAACTTTCGCCTGATCCGGCAGCACACGACGACGCCGCTCGCTGTCGGGGAGATCTTCAATTCGATCTGGGATTGCCGGCAGCTCATCGAGGAGCAGCTGATCGACTACATCCGCGCGACGGTCGTGCATGCCGGCGGCATCACCCACCTGCGCCGTATCGCCGCGCTCGCCGACCTGCACCGCATCCGCACCGGCTGCCACGGCGCGACGGACCTGTCGCCCGTCACGATGGCGGCCGCGCTGCACTTCGACCTCTCCATCCCGAACTTCGGCATCCAGGAATACATGCGGCACACGGCCGAGACGGACGCGGTGTTCCCGCACGCGTATTCGTTCGACGACGGCATGCTGCACCCGGGCAATGAACCCGGCCTCGGTGTCGACATCGACCTCGCGCTCGCGGCGAAGTATCCCTATGAACGCGCCTACCTCCCGGTGAATCGCCTGGAGGACGGGACGATGTTCGACTGGTGACGACCGACATGGCGCATCTGCAGACGGTACTCGGCATCGACCTCGGCACCCAGAGCCTGAAGGTCGTTTTCTACGACTTTGCGGCGCGCCGGATTGCGGCGTCCGCGTCGGCACCGCTCGACGTCCGCCGCGACGAGCGCGGAACGGCCGAGCAGGAAGCAGACTGGTGGCTTGCCGCGCTGAGTGCCGCGCTCGACAAGGTGCCGGAGAATGTTCGTGCGTCCGCCCGCGCCGTCGGCGTTTCCGGGCAGCAGCACGGATTCGTTGCGGTCGGCGAAGACGGCGACGTACTGGTCCCGGTGAAACTCTGGTGCGACACGTCGACACAGGCCGAAGCAGACGAGATCATGGACGCCGCCGGTGGACGCGAACGCTGCATCGAGATCGCCGGCAACCCGGTGATGGTCGGCTACACAGCGTCGAAGATACTGTGGTTCCGGAAACAGGATCCGGAGCGTTACCGGCGCATGGCGCACGTGATGCTGCCGCATGACTACCTGAACTTCGTATTGACCGGCGAGGTCGCCATGGAATTCGGCGACGCGTCGGGCACCGGCCTGCTCGACGTGCGCGCGCGCCGCTGGTCGCCGGACATGCTGCGGGCCGTCGACCCGGACGGCGACCTCGCGTCCCGGCTGCCGCGGCTCGTCGAGCCCGATACCGTCGTGGGGACCGTGACGGACGAATGCAGCCGCCGCTTCGGAATCCCGGCCGGCATTCCCGTCGCACCGGGCGGCGGCGACAACATGATGGCCGCCATCGGCACCGGCAACGTCACTCCCGGCAAGCTGACGATGAGCCTCGGCACGTCCGGCACGCTGTTCGCCTACGCGGACGCGCCGGTGATCGACGAGGGCGGCAACATTGCGGCGTTCTGCTCGTCCACGGGCGGCTGGCTGCCACTGCTCTGCACGATGAATTGCACGTTCGCCACGGAACTGATGCGCGCGCCACTGGACGTTAGCACGGCTGACTTCGACGCAACGATCGGCGGCGTGCCGGCCGGCGCGGAAGGCCTCATCGTCCTGCCCTTCTTCAGCGGCGAGCGCACGCCGAACCTTCCGTCGGCCAGCGCGAGTATCCACGGGCTGCGCGCACACAATTGCAAGACCGGGCACTTGCTACGGGCCACCGTCGAGGGCGCGACCTTCGGCATGCGCTTCGGTCTCGACGAACTGCAGAGGCTCGGTCTCGACGCCGCCGAGATCGTCCTGACCGGCGGCGGCTCCAACAGTGCCGCCTGGTGCCAGATCGTCGCCGACGTCTGCGACCTGCCGGTAACGCTGCTGGAACAGGACGAGGGCGCGTCCTTCGGCGCCGCACTGCAGGCCCTGTGGATCCACGAACGCGCCAGCGGCGCCGACACGACGCTGGCTGCCATCACGGAACGGCACCTGAGCCCGCGCCCGGCAGCCTGCCGCACGCCCGACCCGGCCACGGCCGGCCGCTATACCGATATCTATGCTGACTACCGCCGCGCCGTGGACGACGTGGCATCCCGATTCCAGACATAACGGAGCCAGACACATGAGCGCCAAGCCGCACATTGGTACCCGGGAGTATTTCCCGGGCATCCCGACAATCGCCTACGAAGGCCCGGAGTCCGACAACCCATTGGCCTTCAAGGCCTACGATGCCGGCCGGGTCGTAGCGGGCAAGACGATGGAGGAGCACCTGCGGTTCGCGGTCTGCTACTGGCATACGTTCTGCGCCGACGGCGGCGACCCGTTCGGGCCGGGCACCCGGCAGTACCCCTGGAAGGTCAAATCCGATCCGGTTGCCGCGGCCGAAGACAAGCTCGATGCCGCGTTCGAGTTCTTCACCAAGCTCGGCGTGCCATTCTGGTGTTTTCACGATCGCGACCTTGCGCCGGAGGGCGCGTCCGTCGCCGAGAGTGAAAAATGGCTGCAGCATCTCGTCGACCTCGCGGGCGAGCGCCAGAAGTCGACGGGCATGAAGCTGCTGTGGGGAACCGCGAACGTGTTCTCCCACCCGCGTTACATGAACGGCGCATCGACGAACCCGGACTTCAACGTCGTCACGCACGCGGCGGCGCAGGTCAAGGCCGCGCTGGACGCGACCGTCGCGCTCGGCGGCCGGAACTACGTCTTCTGGGGCGGTCGCGAAGGCTATGCCTGCCTCTTCAATACGGACGCCAAGCGCGAGCTCGAGCATATGGGCCGCTTCCTCGGCATGGCCCGTGACTACGGCCGATCAATCGGTTTCGACGGCACGTTCCTCATCGAGCCGAAGCCGATGGAACCGATGTACCACCAGTACGACGTCGACGCGCAGACGGTTGCGGGCTTCCTGCGCGAACACGGCCTCGCCGACGATTTCAAGATCAATATCGAAGCGAACCACGCGACGCTCGCGGGCCATTCCTTCGCCCACGAACTGCAGATGGCCGCGGACGCCGGCCTTCTCGGCTCGATCGACGCGAACCGCGGCAACCCGCAGAACGGGTGGGATACGGACCAGTTCCCGACCGACCTCTACGACACGGTGCAGGCGATGCTGGTCGTGCTCTCGGACGGTGGCTTCAAGAACGGCGGGCTGAACTTCGACGCGAAGGTCCGCCGCGAGTCCACCGACCCCGAGGACCTGTTCACGGCGCACATCGGCGGCATGGACACGTTCGCCCGCGGGTTGCTGGTTGCCGCCAACATCCTCGAGAATTCGCCCCTGGCGGAATTCCGCAAGCAACGCTACGCGAGCTTCGACAGCGGCAAGGGCCGCGACTTCGAGAACGGCAAGCTCGGCCTCGCTGACCTGCGCGACCTCGCACAGGCGAACGGCGAGCCGGAGAAGCGCAGCGGCAAGCAGGAATGGGTCGAGAACCTGATCAACGATTACATCTTCCGGACGAAATAATGCCGACAAACAAGCTGGACCAGCTACGGCAAATGACGACGGTCGTTGCCGACACGGGCGACCTCGACGCGATCAAGGCCTACGGGCCGGTCGACGCCACGACGAACCCGTCGCTGCTTCTCAAGGCAGCCGCGTTACCAGGCTACGAGCCGCTCGTGCGGGACGCGCTCGCCGCCGCCGCGACGTCGTCGTCGGACGCCGAAACGCGTCTCTCGCAGGCCTCGGAGCGCCTGGCGGTCGCGGTCGGATGCGAGATTCTGCAGCACATTCCGGGCCGGGTCTCGACCGAGGTCAGCGCGCGCGTGTCGTTCGACCGCGACGCGATCGTCGAGGCCGCGCGGCGCATCATCGCGCTGTACGCGGATGCCGGCGTCGGCGCCGATCGCGTCCTCATCAAGACGGCATCCACGTGGGCCGGGATCGAGGCTGCCCGGTTGCTCGAGCGCGAAGGCATCCAGTGCAACCTCACCCTGCTGTTCGGCTTCGCCCAGGCCGTTGCCTGTGCCGATGCCGGCGTCACGCTGATCTCGCCGTTCGTCGGCCGCATCTTCGACTGGTACAAGGCGAAGACCGGCCGCGAGAGTTTCCCGCCGCTGGAAGACCCGGGCGTGCTGTCCGTCACCCGGATCTTCAACTACTACAAGACGCACGGTTACGACACGATCGTGATGGGCGCGAGTTTCCGCAACGCCGGCCAGGTGACCGCGCTCGCCGGTTGCGACCGGCTTACGATCAGCCCGCAGCTGCTCGCAGAACTCGAGGCGGACGAAGGGCCGCTGGAGCGCGCGCTCGACGCCAGCGCGCCGGGCGACGCGGACGACCGGCAGGCACTCGACGAGACGGCGTTCCTGTGGCAGATGAACGAAGACGCGATGGCCACCGACAAGCTCTCCGAGGGCATACGTAACTTCTACTCGGACGAGCGACGCCTGATCGAGACCCTGGCCGCACTCGGATGATCCGGGCGCGGACCGGCGCTGCATCCTCCCCGGCCACCGTGTCGGCACACCGGCTCGTCAACCGTCGCGGCGACGAAGTCGTGCTGCTGGATGCCGGGGCACGAATCGCGTCGATGCGCCTGCAGCTCGACGACGGACCCCGCGACGTCATTCTCTCCTACCCCGATGCCCGCGACTTCCTGGAGGATCGCTACTTCCTCGGCGGCACGATCGGGCGTTTTGCCAACCGCATTCGCAACAGCACGTTCGAACTCGACGGCGAGCGCGTAACGCTTGCACGAAATGAAGGCCCTCACCAATTGCACGGTGGCCCGGACGGCTTCCATACCCGCCGCTGGAACATCGAGCCCGGGGCTGGTCAGAAGCAGGTCGCGTATCGCCTGCGGTCGAGCGACGGCGACCAGGGCTATCCGGGCAACGTCGATGCCCGGGTGCAGTTCGACTGGTCGGATGATCGCGAACTCGACATACGCTACGCGGTCACCACCGACCGCACGACGCACGTCAACCTGACGAACCACGCATACTTCAATCTCGGCGCGGGAGCCCGCGACGTGCTCGATCACCGCATCGCCATCAATGCGGGCCACTACACCGAGTTGGACGGGGCGTCCCTGCCGACGGGCGCGGTCCTGCCGCTGGCCGGCAGCGAACTCGACTTGCGGACGCCGAAAGCCGTGCGCGATCTCGTCGAGGGTCGGGATGCAAGGCTGCGCGCCGCCCGCGGCGCGGACTTCAACTACGTGCTGTCCGGCGATTCACCGGCCGCGACGTTGCTGTCACCGGACGGCGACCTCGAACTGGCCGTGCACACGAGCTGCCCCGGGATCCAGCTCTACACCGGGCAGTTCCTTGCGGCCCCGTTCGCACCCTATGCGGGCTTGTGCCTCGAGACCCAGTACTTCCCCGACACCCCGAACCAGCCCGCGTTCCCGTCGACGCGGCTGGGTCCGGGTCAGACCTGGCGCGAGACGACCTCGTTCCGGTTCCTCGCTCGCTGACGCCGCCGTGTCGTTCCTGCGCACTCTCCTGCCCTGCGCCGCCCTGGCGTTTGCCGGCTGCACGCCCGCCGACAACCCGGTGGTGCTCGGGGAAGAATTGCCAGCGGACGCGCTGGTCGACGCCGGCTTTCCGGTAGGGGTCGCCGTTCCGGCCGATCCCTGGCCGAACAGCCTGCTCGGCAGCCCGGAGCGGCGGGCCATCGTCTCGACGTACTTCAGCAGCATCACCGCCGAGAACGCGATGAAGATGGCCTACCTCCACCCCGCTCCCGACCGCTTCGCATTCGACGATGCCGACGTCCTCGTCGGATGGGCGCGGCAGCAGGGACTCGTCGTTCACGGCCATGCGCTCGTCTGGCACAACCAGTCGCCGGAATGGATGAACGTGCTTGAAGGCGACCGCGAGAATGTCGAGGCCATCCTCGCGAATCACGTCACCGGCGTCGCCGGTCACTTCGCCGGGCGGCTGGCAAGCTGGGACGTCGTCAACGAGGCCTTCACGGACGACGACCCGAGCGACTACCGGGACACGGTCTGGTACCGGCGCATCGGCCCCGACTACATCGAGCAGGCGTTCCGGACGGCACGCGCCGCCGACCCGGACGCCGACCTGTACTACAACGACTACGACATCTCCGGCAAACACGGCTCGCACAAGCTCGACCGGGTGCTGGCAATGGCCGACGACTTTCTCGAGCGCGGCGTGCCGATCGACGGCATCGGCTTCCAGATGCACATCGACGCCGACCATCCGCCCGCCGACGCGATCCGCCAGGCCTTCGCGAAGGTGGTGGCGCGCGGCCTGAAAGTGCGCATCTCGGAACTCGACATCTCCGTGAACCGTGATGAGGGTCTGTCGAGATTAACGATCGAAGTTGCTGATTTACAAAGATTAAGATATGCCGAAATTGCGCGGGCCTACCGGGAAGTCGTGCCGCCCGCACAGCGCGGCGGGATCACCGTCTGGGGCATCACGGACGGCGACAGCTGGATACCCGGATTCCGCGATCGACGCGACTGGCCGCTGTTGTTCAACGCCGACTTCTCGCCCAAGCCGGCGCTGGCGGGACTGGCGGAGGGCCTCGGCACGGCCGGGCCGGTGGCCGTGTTCGATAGCTTCGAATACCGCGGCCGCGACGAGATTTTCGAGGCGCTGCCCGATGGCCATTTCCAGAACCCGGTGGCTGCCGGTTTCTTTCCCGACCCGAGCATCGCGCGCGTCGGTGACGATTACTACATGGCGAACTCGTCGTTCGCGTACCTGCCTGGAGTCCCGATTTCGCACAGCCGAAACATCGTCGACTGGACGCTGATCGGCCACGCGCTCACCCGCCCCGAACAGGCCGACTTCGCCGGCCTCGGCGTGTCCCGGGGCATCTTCGCCCCGACGCTGCGCCATCATGACGGCACGTACTACCTGGCCACGACGGCCGTCGACGCCGGCGGGAATTTCTACGTAACGGCCGGCGACCCCGCCGGGCCCTGGTCCGACCCGGTCTGGCTGCCGGAGGTCGACGGCATCGACCCCGATTTGTTTTTCGACGAAGACGGGCGCGCCTGGCTCGCGCACAACGGCCCGCCCCCGGGCGCGCCACGTTACGACGGCCATCGTGCCATATGGCTCTGGGAACTCGACCTCGAGGCCGGGGCCGTCGTGCCCGGATCGCGGCGCCTGCTCGTGGATGGCGGAAGCGACCCCGCGCGCGAGCCGATCTGGGTCGAAGGCCCGCACCTGTTCCGGCACAACGGGTGGTACTACCTCATCTGCGCCGAGGGCGGGACGGGCGGCAATCACTCGGAAGTGGTGTTCCGCGCCCGCCGGCTGACGGACCCGTTCGTCGCCTGGGACGACAATCCGATACTGACGCAGCGCGACCTGCCCGCAGATCGCACGAACCCCGTCACGTCGGCCGGCCACGCCGACTTTGTACAGACACCGCAAGGGGACTGGTGGTCGGTATTTCTCGGTACGCGCGCGTGGGACGTCGATTACTACGCGACCGGGCGCGAGACGTTCGCGCTCCCGGTCTACTGGGAGAACGGCTGGCCGGTTGTCCTGCCGCCGGGGGCACCGGTTCCCTATCAGCCCCGTCGGCCGGCCGGCCTGCCGGAGGCTGCCGGCAGCGGCACGCTGACCGGGAACGTCACCTGGCGCGACGAATTCGATGCGCAACAACTTGATGCACACTGGTCACTCTTGCGGCGCGTCGTGGCACCCTGGCTGAAGAGCGGCGACGGCCGCCTCGAAATGGTCGCTCAGCCCTATTCAATGGCCTCGCAGCAACAGCCCGCCTACATCGGGCGGCGCCTGCAGCACCAGCATTTCGAAGCGTCGACTCGCCTCGGCGCGTCGCTCGCGCCCGGCGTAGCCGCGGGCCTGGTCGCTTTCCAGAACGAGACGCATCATATCTTCATTGGCCTGCAACGCACCGCCACCGGCAGCACGGTATTCATAGAACGCGCCGCCGGCGGCGCACCGGAGCGTATCGCCGAGCGGCACACCGATGCCCCCGCCAGGTCCCTGGAACTCTGGCTGCGCGGCGACACTGAGTCGCTGACCGCGGGGTTTCGAACGCCGGACGGGAAAGACGTTATCGTACAGGACGGCATGGATCCGCGCGTACTGACGACTGCCGCTGCCGGCGGCTTCGTCGGCACCACGCTGGGCCTGCACGCGCGGCGTGAAGGCGATCGGGACCGCTAGCCGATTGCTACGGGCGCGGCGTTAGACCGACGGCGGGGGGCCGTCGCTGTCCCGCTTGACGAGGCGGAAGTCGACGGTCAGGTGTGTGCTTTCCGACGCCATCCCCGCGCGCTTGGCACGAATCGCCTTCTCCAGCATCTCGATCGCCGTGTGCGACATGTCGACGATCGGTTGGCGGATCGTGGTGATCTCCGGCCAGATCGTCGTCGCGAGCAACGTGTCATCGACACCGCACACGGTGAGTTCCTCCGGGATCTCGATGTGATGGCGGTGTGCTGATGCAACGGTTGCCGCCGCCATGTCGTCGTTGCTGGCGAAGATCGCGGTTGGCCTGGGCTCGAGCGCGAGGAGTTGCTCCGCCGCGTCGAGCCCGGAGCGATACGTGAAGTAACCCTGAGCGATCAGGCGCTCGTCGACGTCGATGCCGGCCTGTGCCAGCGCGTCGCGGTAGCCGGCGAGACGCAGACCGCTAGACTGCTGCGCCGGGTTGCCGGCGATGAAGCCGATGCGCCGGTGCCCGAGCCCGATAATGTGTTCGGTCATTTCGAAACCCGCCCGGTAGTCGTCGATCTGCACCGACAGCACCTCGTGATCGACGTGCTGCGTCCCGATCGTGACGGCGAGGATGTCGCTGTCCTGCAGCAGTTGCAGCACGTACTCGGAATCGGCCAGCGGTGGTGACAGGATGATCCCGTCCATGCCGCTTCGCACCATGTTCCGAATCGCCTCGATGCCCTGCGCCTCGTTGTCGCATTCGACGACGACGATCTGGGTGTCGCTCTGGCGCGCCTGCTCGAGCACGCCAAGCAGCATCGCGCTGAGGAAGGAACTGCTGGGGTTGTCGTAGATGAGCCCGATCTGGATCTGGCTCGCGCTCGCCAGGCTGCGGGCCGCCTTGTTCGGCAGGTACCCCAGCGCCTCGATGGCGAGATTGACGGATTCGCGGGTCGACGCCCGGACGTTGCCTTCGCCATTGATGACCCGTGACACCGTCATCGGCGACACGCCGGCGCGTTCGGCCACGTCGTTGATCGTTGCTCGGGCATGCTGCCGTCGCGCCGAACCGGGCTTCTTCATCGAACTGCTGTCCCCATCCGGGCGATTATTGCGCGACCGGGGCCGCGACGCCAAGCCGCGAACGTCGAAATCCGGGAACAGCAGGCATTTTACGCGCCCCCGGGGTCGACCATCACGGCCGCGCCAGGACGAACGCGCCCTCTTCCGCGCCGCTGACTTCGCGGCGGAACGCGCCGAACAGGTCGCGACCCATGCCGCGGTGACTGGGGGCGAGGTCGAATTCGGGCGACGGCCGCGTGGCCGGATCGTCCTCGCTCTCCACGGTCACGATTCCGGCATCGGCGTCGATCGTGACGATGTCCCCGTCGCAAATCTTGCCGATGACGCCGCCCTTCACGGCCTCCGGCGTCACCTGGATTGCGGCGAGCACGGAGCCCGACGCGCCGGACATACGGCCGTCGGTCAGCAACGCGACCTTGTGGCCGCGGTTCTGCAGGACGCCGAGATACGGAGTGAGCTTGTGCAGCTCCGGCATGCCGATCGCACCGGGGCCCTGTGCCGGCAACACGGCGACGAAGTCCTGTTCCAGGCTTCCCTCGTTGAAGGCTTCGGTGAAGGCTTGCTGGCTCAGGAAAACACGTGCCGGCGCGACGATACGCTGCCGCTCCTCGCGAACGGCGGACGTCTTGACGATGGCGCGGCCGACGTTGCCGTCCACGACCCGCAGCCCGCCCTCGGCATCGAACGGATCCCGCGCGCCGCGCAGTATGTTCGTGTCGAGCGACGCTTCCTGCGCCGGACGAAACGCGAGGACGCCGTCGTCGAGCACCGGCTCGACGCAGTAGCGTTCCAGCCCCGGGCCCAGGATCGTGTTGACGTCGCTGTGCAGCAGGCCGGCCGCGATCAGTTCGCGGATCATGAAGCCGAGCCCGCCGGCAGCATGGAAATGATTCACGTCGGCGGTACCGTTCGGGTAGACGCGGGCCATGAGAGGCACGACCGACGACAGTTCCGCGAAATCGTCCCAGTTGACGATGATCCCCGCGCTGCGCGCCATCGCCACGAGGTGCATCGTGTGGTTTGTCGACCCACCCGTGGACAGCAGGCCAACGATGCCGTTTACGATAGCCTTCTCGTCGATGATGTCCGCGATCGGCATACAGTCGTCGCCCGGGTTCGTGATGCGCAACGCGGCACGCACAGCCTCCTCGGTGAGCTTTTCCCGCAGCGGCGTGCCCGGATTGACAAACGAGCCGCCGGGCAGCTGCATGCCCATGAACTCCATGAGCATCTGGTTGCTGTTTGCGGTGCCGTAGAACGTGCAGGTTCCGGGCGAGTGATAGGACGCGGACTCCGCGGCAAGCAGTTCATCCCGGCCGATGTTGCCCGCCGCGTATTCTTCGCGGATGCGCGCTTTCTCCTTGTTCGGCAGGCCCGACACCATCGGACCGGCCGGCACGAACACCACCGGAAGGTGTCCGAAGGAGAGAGCCCCGATCATGAGCCCGGGCACGATCTTGTCGCAGATGCCGAGGCACAGTGCCGCATCGAACATGTTGTGCGACAGGGCAACCGCGGTCGACAACGCGATGACATCGCGGCTGAACAGCGACAGGTCCATGCCGTCCTGCCCCTGCGTCACGCCGTCGCACATCGCGGGCACGCCACCGGCGAATTGTGCCACCGCGCCGTTCTCCGCCGCCGCGCGCTTGATCGCCGCCGGGTAGGTTTCGAACGGCTGGTGCGCACTGAGCATGTCGTTGTACGCGGACACGATGCCGATGTTGGGTACCACACTGCCGGACAGCGAAGACTTCTCCCCGTGCCCGCACGCCGCCATGCCGTGGGCAAGGTTGCTGCAGGACAGCGACGTTCGGTGGGGGCTGATACTGGCCGCCGCCTGCACGCGCTCCAGGTAGTCGCCCCGGGACGACGCACTGCGCCGGCGTATGCGGTCGGTGACTTTATCTACGGTCGGGTTCATGAAAAATCCTGTGGGCTACTCGGCCCAGAATACGTGTACCGGTGTTTGCGACTGGCGCAGCAGGTGCGCGACGGGCAGCGTCGAATCCTCGGCCATGGCCGCCTCGTACACGGCCCGCTTTTCCTTGCCGAACATCAACAACAATACCGCCTTGCTATCGAGCAGCGCCGGCAACGTCATGCTGATACGCGGGTGCGGGCTGGCCGCCGTCGCGACCGGAATGAACGCGCTGCGGCCCTCGGGATCCAGGCCGCGCGCGAGATTCGGCGCGTCGGGAAACAGCGACGCGAAGTGGCCGTCGGCGCCCATTCCGAGCAGCGCGCAGGCGCGTGGCCGCGGCACGTCGGCGAACACGAACTGCAGGTCTTCGCAACGTGATGCAGGGTCGCTGCCGTCGTCAAAAATCGGCAGCAGGCTCGCCTCGCCGGCCGCGCCGACCAGCAGGTGTTCACGCAGGAGCCGCTCGTTGCTGTCGGCGCTGTCCGGCGATACCCAGCGCTCGTCACTGAGCAACACGCGAACGCGGCCCCAGGGAAGCGCGGTCCCGCTGAGCGCGTCGAAGCACCGGACGGGCGACGAGCCGCCGCTCACGACCAGCGCCGTCTCGTCGGCTGACGCGAGTTGCTCGCGCAGTTGGTCGGCGATGAACCGCGCAGCCGCCTGCGACGCCTCGTCACGGGATGCAAATAAATACTCCACGGCCCTCAGTTCTCCGGCAGCCACTCACGGCCGTCCCGGTCGAGCAGGAAGGACGACGCCGTTGGCCCCCAGGAGCCGGCAACGTAGGACTCGACCTTCGTCTGCGTCGCCTCCCAGCCCGCAATGATCGTGTCCACCCACTCCCACGCCGCTTCGACTTCGTCACGTCGCATGAAGAGGGCCGGGTTGCCGCGCAATACTTCCATCAGCAGCCGCTCATAGGCGTCCGGGTAACGAATGCCGAACGTCTCCTCGAAGCTCAGGTCGAGCGATACCGGGCGCAGGTCGAACCCGCCCGGCCCGGGCTCCTTCGCCATGACGAACAGCTTGACGCCCTCGTCGGGCTGCAGCTTGATCGTCAGCCGGTTCGGCTTCACGTTGTACTCCTGCTCGGGAAAGATCGAGTGCGGCACATCCTGGAACTGGATGACGATCTCGGAGTGCTTGGTCTTCAGGCGCTTGCCGGTCCGCAGGTAGAACGGCACGTTCGACCAGCGCCAGTTCTCGATTTCCGCCTTGATCGCGACGAAGGTCTCGGTGCGGCTCGCCTTGCCGCCGAGCTCGTCGAGGTAGCCCGGCACCGGCGTGCCGTGAATCGCGCCGGCCGCGTACTGGCCGCGCACGGTCCGCGTGCGCACGCTGTCGCCCTCGATCGGGCGCAGCGCACGCAGCACCTTGATCTTCTCATCGCGCACGGCTTCCTGGTCGAGGCTCGACGGGGCCTCGATCGCCGTGAGACAGACGAGCTGTAGCAGGTGGTTCTGAACCATGTCGCGCAAGGCGCCGATGCGATCGTAGAACTCCACCCGCCCGCCGACGCCGAGTTCCTCGGCGACGGTGATCTGGACGTGATCGACCGAGCCGCGCCGCCAGAGTGGCTCGAACAGCGAATTGCCGAATCGGAGCGCGAGCAGGTTCTGCACCGTCTCCTTTCCGAGGTAATGATCGATGCGGAAAATCTGGCTTTCGCTGAAGCATGCGCCGACTTCCTCGTTGATCTTCCACGCCGAGGCATAGTCGGTGCCGACCGGCTTTTCGAGCACGATGCGGCTGGTCTCCGTGATCAGGTTGTTCGCGCGAAAACCGGCCGCGATCGGGCCGAAAAGGCTCGGCGCGGTCGCCAGGTACGCGACGCGGACCCGGTCCTCGAAACCGCCCAGCACCTCACCCAGGTGTTGCCATTCGTTGTGGTTCAGTGCGTCGGCCTTCACGTAGGTCAGGCGCTTTGCGAACGACCGCCAGGTTTCCTCGTCGAAGTCCCCGTCCGCGAGATTGGCGCGCAGCGCCGCCTCCACCATGTTGAGGTACTCCTGCTGGCTCATGTCGCCGCGGCCGACCGCGATGACGCGGCTGTCCTCGATGACCTGGCCGTCCCGGTCGCGGTGATACAGCGCCGGCAGCAGCTTGCGCATCGACAGGTCGCCGGTGCCGCCGAAGATGATCAGGTCGAAGACCTGGACGGGAACGAGTTTGGCCATGGACAGTTTCCTGGAGTTTGTGTAAGTTTACTACATCTCGACGACGGTTTGCCAAGTCTTTGCCGCGATTCCTGTCATATTTCTGTAATTTTCCTACATGCTGGACCTGATCGCCCAGCGTCGGGGAACGCTCGGCCCGGCCGAGCGGCGCGTCGCCGACTGGGTGCTCGAGCACCCTCGCCGGGCTGCGCGCATGCGTCTCGCCGAGCTCGCCGCGGCCAGCGGCAGCAGCGAGCCGACCGTCATCCGCTTCTGTCGGCGCTTCGGACTGCGCGGCTTCCGCGACTTTGCGCCGCGGATGACCGAGGCGCTCAGCCGCCCTGCCACCTACGTGCATCATCACGTCCAGCCGGACGATGCGCCGGTCGACGCCGCAACCAAGGTTGTCGATGCGTCCATCCAGGCACTGTTCGCAATCCGTGCCCAGGTCGCGTCGATGCCGGTCCAGGCCGTGGTCGATGCACTGGCCCGCGCGCGTCAGATCGTGTTCGCCGGGTTGGGGGCGTCAGGCCACGTGGCCGCCGACGCGTCGCACAAGTTCTTCCGGCTCGGCTTGCCCTGCACCGCGCTCACCGATTCACCGTCGATCCTGCAGTATGCTGCGATCGCCGAACCCGGTGACGTTTTCCTCGTCACGTCACATTCTGGCCGCTGGGCGGAACTCGCCCGCGCCGCAGCGACCGCCGGCGAACGTGGCGCCTGCACCGTCGCTCTGACGGAGCCCGGCACGCCGCTTGCCGACGCAGCCCGCTTCCTGCTGCCGTGCCATGCGCCGGAAGATACGAACGTGTACACGCCGATGAGTTCGCGACTGGCCCAGCTCGCACTGCTCGATGCGTTGCAGGTCGCGCTCGCGCTGGCGATGGGCGACGCCGCCGTCGACCGGCTGCGGCGCTCGAAGGATGCGCTGCAGCGCGGCTGATCGCAGCCGCTACGCTACAGGACCGCGCCGATCTGCCAGGGTACGAACTCGAAGTCGCCGAGACCGTTGCGCTCGCTGGCGCTTTCCGTACCACTCGCCACATCGAGAAGCAGGTCGTAGATGCGCCGGCCGGCTTCCGCGAGGTCCAACTCCCCGCCCAGGATCCGGCCGCAGTCGAAGTCGATGTCATCCATCATGTGCTGCGCCATCGCCGAATTCGTCGCGAGCTTCACGGACGGCACCGGCTTCGCCCCGAAAACGGACCCGCGGCCGGTCGTGAAACACACGAGCGTCGCGCCGGAAGCGATCTCTCCCGTTACGGAACAGGGGTCGTAGCCCGGACTGTCCATAAAGACGAAGCCGTGCCGGTCGATGCGCTGCCCGTAGTCGAACACGCCCTCGAGCGGCGACGTACCGCCCTTCGCGACCGCGCCCAGCGACTTCTCGTAGATCGTCGAGATGCCGCCCGCCATGTTGCCCGGCGAGGGATTGTTGTTGAGGCTGGCGTCGTTGCGTGCGACGTAGTCCTGCCACCAGGCAATGCGCGCCTTCAGCGCATCGGCCACGTCGCCGCTGGTGGCGCGGTGCAGCAGGAGTCCTTCGGCGCCGTGTATCTCGGGCGTTTCGGCGAGGATCACCGTGCCGCCGGCTTTGACCAGCAGATCCGCGGCATAGCCGAGAGCCGGGTTTGCGGTTACCGCCGAGAACGCATCGGAACCTCCGCACTGCAGGCCCAGCGTCAGTGCCGACACCGGAACGTCTTCACGTTCCGCCGAGTTCGCGAGTTCCGCCAGTTCAGCGACCTGGCGGCAGCCCTCCTCGATGGTCGCGCGCGTGCCTCCGGTCTGCTGGATGGACAGCGCACGTACACGTTCGTCGCCGCCGGTCGGAATACCCTCGAGCAGGGACGCGAGGTCGTTGCCCTCACAGCCGAGGCCAACCACGATGACACCCGCGAAATTCGGGTGCTCGATGAAGCCGCGCAATGTCCGCTGCAACAAACGAATACCGGTTCCGCCGGACGCCATGCCGCAGCCCGTCGCGTGCGTGATTGGAACGATCGCGTCGACGCGGCTGTCGCCCGGCAGCGCCGCGCGCGAGCGCGCGACGATCTCGCGGACGACCGTCGCGGAACAATTCACGGTGGCGACGACGCCGATGCAGTTGCGGGTACCGACGCGTCCGTCGGCCCGGCGGTAGCCGGAAAAGACCTGCCGGCCCGGCGTCTCCGGAAACGCGCTGCTGCCGGTCGCGACGGCCTGCGGGCTTTCGCTCGCGTCGATGTTGTGCACGTGCACGTGGGCGCCCGGCACAATGTGGGCGCTCGCCATGCCGATCGTCTGTCCGAGCTTTCGGATCGCATCGCCCTTCGAAATCGGCGCGAGCGCGATCTTGTGTCCGCGCGGGATCGCCTCGGCAGACGTCACGCCGCCGTCGAGTGTTTCGCCCGGCGCGATATCGGCCAGGACGATGGCGACGTTGTCTTCGTCGCGAAGGCGTATCAGGCGGGGCGCCGTCATGTCGATTCATTCTCCAGGAACCGGCGCGCGGTTTCGCGCGCACCGAATTGTCTCAGTTCAGCCAGGCGCCGCACGAGCGTCCCGGCAAACGCCGTGTCGCCGGCGAGATCGACAGGAAAGACACTGCCGATGTCGAGAAAGCGCGCCACGATAGCAGCATTGTCGTCCCCGCAGTCGGCGGCGATCTGTGCGAACGTGTCCGCGAGCGGGTCACTGACGTCGATGCGCCCGCCCTCCTCGTCCGTACCGAGCACGTAGCGCATCCACGCGGCGACCGCGATGCACAGCCCGTCGTCGTGCCCCGCGGACCCGCGCTGATCACCGATGGAGGCCAGCAGCCGCTGCGGCAATTTCTGTGAACCGTCCATGGCGATCTGCCAGGTGCGGTGCCGCAGCGACGGATTGCGAAAGCGCTCGAGCAACTGCGCGATGTACACGCGGTGTTCCATGCCCGCCGGCTCTTGCGTAACCGGTGAAATCTCATGGACCATCATACGCTCGACGAAGCTGGACAGCACCGCGTCACCCATGACCTCGTGCACGTACTGGTAGCCGGCGAGGTACCCGAGGTACGCCAGCGTGGAGTGAGCGCCGTTGAGCAACCGGAGCTTTGCCGCCTCGTAGGGTGCGACGTCCGGCACGAGCAGAGCGCCCGCGTCTTCCCAACGGGGACGTCCGCGCGCAAATTGATCCTCGATAACCCACTGCGTGAACGGCTCGGTGCAGACTAGCGCCTCGTCCACCACCCCGGTCTCCGACGCAGCCTGCGCGATGTCATCCGGCGTCGTCGCCGGTACGATACGGTCGATCATGCTGGACGGGAAAGCGACGTTGCGTTCGATCCATCCGCCGAGTTCCCCGCCGGACAGCGATGCGAAGTCGAGAACCGCGCGGCGCAGCAACGCGCCGTTCGATGGCAGATTGTCGCAGGAGAGCACCGTAATGCCGCCCGCACTGCGGTCGCGCCGTTGGCGGCATGCCGCGTACAGCAGGCCAACGAGACTGCGCGGCTCGGCGGGATGAGCGAGGTCGTGGACGATATCCGGGTGCTCCGCCGCCAGTCCGCCCCGGTGTGGATCGATGCAATAGCCCTTCTCGGTGACCGTGATCGTTACGACGCGTGTCGATGGCGACGCGAGGCTGTCGACCGTCGCCCCCGGGTCCTCCGGCGCGACGGCGATGGACCGCAGCGATCCGACCAGGCGGTACTCCGACGATTCAGCGCCGATGCGGACCGTGTACAGGCAGTCCTGCGGGGCGAGCTGCCGGCTGACGTCCGGCCTGCGCAGGCTGACGCCGGCAATCCCCCAGTCGTCGCCGGTCCGGAGCACGTCGTCGCAATATACCGCAACGTGCGCGCGCATGAACGCCCCGACACCGAGATGCACGATGCCGCAGCCGACCGTCGCGCGATCGTAGGACGGCCGCTGCACGCGCGCGTCGAGCGCGTCCAGCGATGCCGGGCCCAGTCGCGGTTGCGTCAGTGAAACAGGCTCGGTAGCCACAGCGAAATGGCGGGCACGTAAATGATCAGGGCCAGCGACACGATCATGGCCAGGTAGAACGGCCAGATCGTGCGCACCGTGCGCTCGATCGGGATGTTGCCGACCGCGCAGCCGACGAACAGCACGGAGCCGACGGGCGGCGTCACGAGGCCGATGCCGAGGTTGAGCAGTAGCATGATCCCGAACTGCACCGGGTCCATCCCGAGTTCCTGCGCCATGGGCAGGAAGATCGGCGTCGTGATGATGATCAGCGGCGCCATGTCCATGAACGTGCCGAGCAGCAGCAATACGAGGTTAATCAACAACAGCAGCAGCAACGGGTTCTCGGTGATGCTCTTCAGCAGGTCGGCGAGCTGTGCAGGCGCCTGCAGCAGCGCGAGGAGCCAGCCGAACGCCGCGGCCGCGCCGATGATGATCATGACCATCGCGGTCGTCCGTACTGCGGCCGTCGTCGCCTGCACGAAACGCGTCCAGCCGAGAGAGCGATACACGAAGATCGCCACGATCAGCGTGTAGATGACGGCGATGCCGGACGATTCCGTCGGCGTGAAGACGCCGGACAGCACGCCGACGACGATGATGGCTGCCGCAATCAGGCCGGGCAGCGCACCGGCGAACGCCGCGAAGAACGCGCGGAAGCCGGGGAAGGCACCGCGCGGGTAATTCCGCTTCACGGCCACGACCCAGGCCACCAGCATGAGCAGCAGGCCGGTCAGTACGCCCGGCACGATACCCGCGAGGAACAGGTCGGCCAGCGAGATACTGACGCCTGCGGCCGCGGCGTAGATGATCATGTTGTGCGACGGCGGTATCAGGAGGCCCGTGATCGCGGACGTCACCGAAACGTTGACCGCGTAGTCGGCATCGTAGCCCTTGTCCCGCATCATCGGTACCAGCGAGGAACCAATGCCCGACACGCTCGCGATCGCGGAGCCCGATACCGCGCCGAACAACATCGACGCGCCGACATCGACCTGGCCGAGGCCGCCGCGCATGCGGCCGAACGCGGCATCCGCCACGCGGATGAGTCGTTCCGCGATACCCGCCCGGTGCATCAGGTCGCCCGCGAAGACGAAGAAGGGGATCGCCATCAGTGCAAAGACGTTCATGCCCGCCGCCATGCGCTGGAACGCGACGACGAGCGGGATGTCGAGCATCAGGAATGTCGCCAGAGAGGCAATGCCGAGCGCAAACGCCACCGGCACGCCGATGACGAGCAGGAACAGCAGCAGTCCGATCAGGAATCCTAGTTCCATGCGTCGCGCACCTCCCTGCCGCGCCAGGTCGCGATGATGTGCTCGACCGAGAACAGCGCGATCAGCAGGCCCGACAGCGGCATCGGTACGTACGCCACGCCGCGCGGCAGCCCCAGTGTCGGAATGTCGTGTTCCCAGGTCGCGCCGACCAGTTCCGCGCCCCAAACGACCATCGCCACGCCGAACAGCCCCACGAGCGCGTGTCCCAGTGAACGAACGATGCGCTGGAGCCGCGCCGGCAACGCGTTCTCGATGACGCCGATGCGAATGTGGAACCCTTCGCGAACGCCGGCCGCAGCCGCGAACATCACGTACCAGATCATCAGCAACAGCGCAGCCTGCTCGGCCCATGCCGGGCTCGCGTTGAGAACATAGCGCGCGAACACCTGCCAGCCGATGATGGCCGTCATGATCAACAGGCCGATGCAGGCAAACCAGCGCACCAGGCGACTGGTGTGCGCGCTGAAGCCCGTCGGGCGCTCAGTCGTCGTCATTCTTCTCCCCCTGCCCCAGCGACCGGATCGAGTCCACGAGGTCCTGCATCTCCGGCGTCGTGACGAACTGGTCCCACACCGGGCGCATGAGGGCGGCAAACGCACTGTGCTCGACATCGTCGACGAGCTGCACGTCGGCCGCCAGGACGCGCTTGCGGGAGTCGGCCACTCGCTTGTCCCAGGTTGCGCGCATGATGGGCACCGAGTCCCGCGCGGCGGCGAGCAGGGTGTCCTGCTCCTCGACCGTCATCTTGTCCCAGCTGCGTGTCGACGCGACGAGAACTTCCGGCGCCATCACGTGCCGTGTCAGGCTGTAATGTTTCGCAACCTCGAAGTGCCGGGAACTCTCGTACGAGGGCCAGTTGTTCTCGGCGCCGTCCACGACGCCCTGGATCAGCGCCTGGTAGACCTCGCCGTACGGTATCGGGGTCGGGTTTGCGCCCAATGCCTGTACCATCGCCACGTAGATGTCCGAGTTCTGCACCCGGATCTTGAGGCCGCGCAGGTCATCGGGTGTCCGGATCGGTCGCTGGGTGTTGTAGAACGACCGCGCGCCGGAGTCGTAGTAGCACAGCCCTTTGAGCCCGTGCGGCGTCATCCTTTCGAGTATGCGGCGGCCGGGCTCACCGTCAAAAACGCGGCGGGCGTGCGCAATCGACTCGAACAGGAACGGCAGCGCGAGCACCACCGTTTCGGGCACGATCGAGTTCAGTGGCGCCAGGTTGACGCGGTTCAGGTCCAGCCCGCCGAAGATCGTGATCTCCAGCGTGTCCTTTTCCGCACCCATCTGCCCCCCCGCGTACACCCGCAGACGCATCTCGCCGTTCGTCCGCTCATCCAGCAGGCGGTCGATGGCGTACAGCGCCTGTACCGTCGGGTACTCGTCGGGGTGGGCGTCCGCGGCAAACAGCGGCCGGGGACCGTCGCGCCGGCCGCAGGCAGACAGCAGCAACGGGGCGAGCAGCATCTGGCGTCGCGTCAGCATGCAGTGGCCTCCAGCTTGTACGCCTGCTTCGGCAGGTCGTAGGCCAGGCTCTTCGCGATCGAGTGCGCCTCGTCTTCCGGCAGGCGATGCTCGGCAACGAGGCCGGCGAGGAACGCACAATCGACCCGGCGGGCGACGTCGTGCCGCGCCGGGATCGACAGGAACGCGCGCGTGTCGTCGTTGAAGCCGACCGTGTTGAAAAAACCGGCGGTCTCCGTGGTCAGGTCACGGAATCGCCGCATTCCGTTTGGCGAATCGTGGAACCACCAGGCCGGCCCCAGTTTCAGGCACGGGTACGCGCCGGCCAATGGCGCCAGTTCCCGGCTGTAAGCGCTTTCGTCGAGCGTAAACAGGATGATGTCGAGCCGCGGGTCCATGCCATGCCTGCCGAGCAACGGCCGCAACGCCTGCACGTAGTCGGTGCGCATCGGGATATCGAAGCCCTTGTCGCGTCCGTAACGGTCGTACACCCAGGCGGAATGGTTGCGGCACGACCCCGGGTGAATCTGCATGACCAGCCCGTCGTCCAGGCTCATCGCCGCCATCTCGGTCAGCATCTGCGCGCGAAACAACTCCGCATCCTCCGCGGCTACGCCGGGCTCGAGGACACGCCGGAACAGCCGCTCCGCCTCCGCTGCCGACAGGTCGGCGGTGCGGCAGGTCGGGTGGCCATGGTCCGTCGACGTTGCGCCCGCCGCCATGAAGAACGCGCGGCGCGCGCGGTGCGCCGCCAGGTAGCCCTTCCAGGTCGACGTATCCTCGCCGGCCAGTTCGCCGAGTCGCGCGACGTTGTCGGCGAAACCCGCGAACTCGGGGTCCACGACGGGATCGGGACGGTAGGCGGTGACCACGCGGCCCTTCCAGCCACTGTCGCGTATGGCCTGGTGGTGGCGAAGGTCGTCGAGCGGCGACTCCGTCGTCGCGAGGAGTTCGATGTTGAATCGCTCGAACAATGCGCGCGGCCGAAACGCCGGCTGTGCCAGTTTTTCGCCGATGACGTCGTAGAACGCGTCGGCATTGGCCGCCGACAGCGTTTCCCGGAGTTCGAAGACTTCCTCGAATACCCAGTCCAGCCACATTCTGGACGGCGTCGCCGCGAACAGGCTGTAGTGCGCGGCGAACGTCCGCCACCACTCTCGGGGATCGCCGTCGGGCCGGCTGCCGTCGGCGCGCGGCACGCCCAGGTCATCGAGCGACACGCCCTGGCTGACCAGCATCCGGAACAGGTAGTGATCGGGCGTCAGCAGGAGGTCGGCGGCGTTGCCGAACGCTTCGTTCGCGGCAAACCACGCGGGGTCCGTATGCCCGTGAGGGCTGATGATCGGCAGGTCGCGAATCTGCGCATACAGGCCGCGCGCGATGCCGCGAACGCCCGGGTCCGCCGGGAACAGCCTGTCCGGGTGCAAGTTACTCAATGTCGCTACGCACGGTTCGGACGGGCTCCCGCTCAGCGCGCGAGCCATCCGCCATCCACGGGCAGCAGCGCGCCATGCACATAGTCAGAGGCGGCCGACGCGAGGTAGACCGCTGCACCCCCGAGGTCGCCGGGGTCACCCCAGCGGCCGGCCGGAATACGCGCCAGTATATCGCGATTCCGCTCGGCGTCGTTGCGCAGCGCCTCGGTGTTGTTCGTCGCGAAGTAGCCCGGGACGATGCCGTTGACGTTGATGCCACGCCCGGCCCACTCGTTCGCCAGCAGCCGAGTCAGGCCGGCAAGCCCGCTCTTGCTCGACGTGTAGGACGCGACGCGAATGCCGCCCTGGAACGACAGGAGCGATGCCACGTTGATGATCTTGCCGCGGCGCGCGCTGTCCACGAGGTCGCGAGCGACCGCCTGAGCAAGGAAGAACGGCACTTTGAGATTCGTCGCGAGCACGGCGTCCCAGTCGTCCTCGCTGAAATCCAGCGCGTCGGCGCGGCGGATGATACCGGCGTTGTTGACGAGGATATCGGGCGGCCCGAGTGCCTCGCGCGTCTCCGCGACGATGCGTTCGACGGGTTCCGTCGTCGACAGGTCGGCGAAGACGGTGCAGGAACGTGTCCCGGCCTCGCTGATGCGCTTTTCCGTCTCGGTCGGCGCGGATCGCCCGACGAGCGCGACGTCCGCGCCCGCGTTTGCGAGCGCCACGGCCATCGCCTGGCCGAGGCCGGTGTTAGCGCCGGTGACGACGGCCACCTTGCCGTCGAGCCTGAAGAGATCAATTGCCATGCAGTCCCCCTGCGCGGGCACGGATGCGCCCGTCCTGATTATTTGAGTTGACAGATGTCGAGGACGTTCATGTCCTTGTAGTCGAGATTCTCGCCACCCATCGCCCAGATGAATGAATAGTTGCTGTTGCCGGCGCCCATGTGAATCGACCACGGCGGCGAGATAACCGCCTCGGAGTCGTGAACGACGATGTGGCGCATCGCATCGGGCTCACCCATGAAGTGAAACACGCGCTCGTTCTCGCCGAGTTCGAAGTAGAAATAGATCTCGGAACGGCGGTCGTGCAGGTGCGGCGGCATGGTGTTCCATACACTGCCCGGGTTGAGGATCGTCAGCCCCAGCAGCAGCTGCGCCGAGCGGCAGGTTTCCGGCACGATGTACTGGTAGATCGTGCGGTCGTTCGACGTTTCGAGCGACCCCAGCTTCAGCGGCACGGCATCCTTGACCGACAGTTTTTTCAACTCGAAGCGCGCGTGCGCCGGCGTCGACGCGAGGTAGAATCGTGCGGGGTTCGCGGCGTCGTCGCTTGCGAACGTGACGTCCTTGCTGCCCATCGGCACATAGAGCCCGTCGCGTGGCGCCATGTCGAAGGCCTCGCCGTCGACGGTCACCTTGCCGGCACCCGCGCCGGTATTCACGATGCCGAGTTCGCGCCGCTCGAGGAACGGCGCGCCGGCGACCGGGGCCTCCTGGTCCGGCAGGCGCACGGTCTGCGATACGGGCGCAGCACCGCCGACAACCATGCGCTCGTTGTGCGTGTAGTTGAGGCGGACTTCATCGGCGGCGAACATCGCCCCGACGAGATAGAGGTCGCGCAGCCTCTCGTTGTCGATCCCGTCGATCATCGACGGGTGCGTGGCCTGGTAGGTCTTCTGGAACATCACGTGGCCCGAAAGTGGGTGTGGCCCGGTATGGTAACCGGTGTCAATGCGATATTAAAGGCGAGTTTGCGGCCACTTCGGCGCCGTTCAGGCGCGGGGGGCCGCGGCCGACTCGCGCACGACGAGGCTCGGCATGACCGAGGTCGCGGCCGGCGGCTGCATCGCCATCCGGTCGTGATTGGAGATCAGCAGTTCCGCGGCGATGCGCCCCATCTGGACGATGGGCAGGCGAACCGTGGTCAATTTTGGCCATATACGGGTCGCAATCGGTGAATCGTCGAAACCGACAATCGAGAGGTCGTCGGGCACCCGCAGCCCCGCCTGGCGCACGGCCTGGTAGACGCCGACGGCCATTTCGTCGTTGCCCGCGAATACCGCGGTCGGCGGTACGTCGAGCGCCAGGAGCTGCTTCCCGCATTCCATGCCCGACTCGAACGTGTACCCGCCTTTCATCAGGTACTGCGGCTCGATCTTCATGCCGTACTCGGCGAGACCGACACGGAAGCCGCGCAGGCGCTCCGCCGCGGACAGGAACGTGTCCGGGCCGTGGATGTGCGCGATCCGCGTGTGCCCCAGCGACGCAATGTGGCGCGCCGCCTCCGCCGCGCCGACATAGTCGTGCGTTTCGATCATGTTCTCCGGCGTGTCCAGCGACACGGCCGCGATGCGCACGTACGGACAGCCGATCTGGCGCAACCGACCGATCAGCTCGTCGTCCTCGGAAATGGACGGCGTCAGGATGACGCCGAACAGCTTCTGGTGCTGGACGATGTCGCAGATATCGTCGTGCAGTGTCGGCGACGACCGGTCGCAGGGCCGGATGACGAGCTGGTACGGCGTTCCCGCCATTCCGGTGAGGATGCCGCCCTGGATATCCACGATGTACTGGGGATTCGGCTGGTTGGAGATCAGCGCGATCAGCGTCGAGCGCCGCAGCGCGAGCGCCCTCGCCTGCGGGTCGGGCTGGTAGCCATGCTCCTCGACGATCTTCATGATCCGCTCGCGCGTTTCGTCGCGAACCAGGCCCGAGTGGTTGATGACGCGGGAGACCGTCTTCTTCGAGACGCCGGCCATCTTCGCGATATCCGTGATCGTGAGCTTGACGCGGCGCCCGTTGGCCGCGCCGGCGGACACGGTGTCCCCGCGGGACATCTCGGGCTTGGCGGGATCGGGTTTGTCGTCGGCCATCGTGTGTCCCGGCCGGTCATCGCACTGGTCGACCCGGCCTCGTCGTTGTTATGGGGACTATTCTAGCCCGCCCGGCCCCGGACATGTCCAACGATGTCATCTCGGGCGCTACCGGCCCCGCATACGGTGCCCCGCGATGCGCGCCGCGGCGCTGCCCTCACGTCCTTCGCAGCGAGGCCGGCCCCGCCCGAGGCCGCGAACGTCAGAGCAAATCCCTGAATTCCGGCAGATTTTGCCAGGGGACATCACGGGGACACGCGCCCCCGCCGAAAAATGACACCGGTTTCCAACTCACCGCAAACCCGTTACAATGCGCCGTCACGCTATCAACGACGCGGGGGGCGTCCCACGGAATGACTGTCAATTCGACCAGCGGCGGTGCAACCGCACCCGGCAAGGACCTCGGGGAGATCGCGGCGACGTTCGTGGCCGCGCGGAAGGCGTGCCAGCCGCTCGAAGACTACCCCGGCGCAATACCCGACGATCTCGATACGGCGTACCGCATCCAGGACATGGCCATCGAACTCTGGCCCCAGGATATCGGCGGCTGGAAAGTCGGCCGGATCCCGCCGAACGTCGAAGACCATTTCGGCATCGACCGCCTGGCCGGGCCGATATTCACCCCCACCATTCACGAAGTCAGCAACGGCGATGCCCTGTCCATGCCGGTGTTCGACGGCGGCTTCGCCGCCATCGAGGCCGAGTACATCGCCGTCATCGGCCGGGATGCCCCGCCGGACAAGCTCACGTGGACGACCGAAGAGGCAGCCGGCATGATCCGCGACCTGCGCATCGGCCTGGAGATCGCGAGCAGCCCGCTGGCGACCATCAACGAGCTCGGTCCGACGGTCGTCGTGTCCGACTTCGGCAACAATGCGGGTCTCATCGTCGGCCCGTCGATCAAGGAATGGCAATCCCGGCCGCTGGACAGCATGCATTGCAAGACGTTCGTCGAGGGCGACGCGGTCGGGAGCGGCGGCGCTTTCAACCTGACCGGCGGCTTCGTGCGCTCTGTGCAGTTCCTGCTGGAACTCGCGGCTCGACGCGGCCGGCCGCTGCGCGCCGGAGACGTCATCGCAACGGGACAAACGACCGGCATTCACGATGTCGCGCCCGGCCAGTCCAGTACACTGGATTTCGGCCCTGACGGCGAACTCCGCTGCACGCTGAGCGCCGCAGCGCCCGTCTAGTGTCGCGCCGTTAGCGGGTCAGGCCGGCCGAAGAAGCAGGCCGACGCTCTTCGCGAACTCCAGGAATAATGAGGGCCACGCTGCGACCGGCTTGCCGGCCGTATAGCGCAGCCCGAACCCGTGGCCACCATGGGCGAACAGATGCGTCTCCACGGGTACTCCACGCTGCACCAGCGCCGCACGCAATGCCAGTGAATTCGCCACCGGCACGGCACCGTCGTCCTCCGCGTGCAGCAGGAAGTGCGGCGGCGCACCCTCCGGTACGTTGCGGTGCGGTGAATGCGCTTCCTCGTCCGCTGGCGAAGGGCTGTCGCCCAGCAGGTTCGAGCGCGAGCCGGCGTGAGCCAGCGGCGCGGACATCGAAATGACCGGGTAGATCGGGGCGGCCAGCGTCGGCCGCGCGCTCAGACGGTCGGCATCGTCCACGGGCCGATAAACCGCGGATTCGAAGCGCGCAGCAAGGTCAGCGCAGACGTGCCCGCCCGCGGAGAATCCCATGGCGCCGACACGGTCCGGATCGACCTCGTAGTCGGCGGCGTGCCGGCGAACCAGTCGCATAGCGCGCTGCGCGTCCGCGAGCGCGACGTTCGCACGATCCGACCAGCCCTCGCCCGGCAGCCGGTAATACAGCACGAACACCGTGACGCCGCGCGCCGCGAGCCAGCGTGCGAGTTCGTGGCCTTCCTTGTCGATGACGATGTTCTTGTACCCACCGCCCGGCGTCAGGACGATGGCCGCGCCGTTCGGCTCGGGCGGCCGGAACACGACCATGCGCGGCACGGCGATGCCGGACACGGCGCGATCGGCATAGGTCGGGTCGGTGCTCCGCTCATTGACGATTTCGACCGGCGCGGGGTCGGCCATGCCCGGCGCACCGCCGGGCCACAGGTCTATCGTGGCGGACGGCTGCAGCAGGTCCGGCGCCACCACCGTGTCGGCACCGGGCGCCGGCGTCTGTGCCCGCACGCTCGATGTCGTGACCGCAGCGGCCGCTCCCAGAAGCAGGCTCCGTCGATTCAGCATTACATGCTCCCCTTGTAGGTGAAGTCCGTAAACCGCGCGACGCCGCTGCCCGCGGCGTAGAGACCCGGTCGCAGGCTGAGGAAATCGTAGGCCACGTTGTGATGATAGCCCGAGACTTCCATTTGCACGTCGAACTTTTCCCAGGTCCTGCCGTCGTCGACGCTCGTGTAGATGGTCAGGATGTTGCGATGGTTCGTCATACGTATGCGCATGCGGCGCGGAATCGCCGCACCGGCGTCGTCACGTTGCCCCGGCGGCGTTCCGCGAAGCCGCTGCAGCCCGTAGCGATGCATCATCAGTCCTTTCGGCCCCAGTCCGAGCCCGGCGTACAGGCGCCGGTTGTAGAAGAGCAGCAGCCCGGCCTCGGTGCGGTCGTCCACTTCCACGCCGACCTCGATCTCGTAGGACTGGTCGCCGACGATGCAGGTCAGCGGCGAGCTGTCGCCGGGCGTCCTGCCTTTCCCGCGCAGCAGCATGCCGCCGTCGCGCCGCGTCAGGCGTTCGCGCTCGTCCGGGGCCGGGTCGTAGAACGACCACTGCAGTCCGAAACGATCCGTCGAGAAGTCGTCCGACAACGGCTGGCCGTGCGGGCGTGGGCCGGCGTCGACCGGCTTCGCGATCGGCTTCGACAGGTCGCCGCCGAGCGGTTCCAGCCAACCGTCGTCATTCCAGCGCACCGGCTCGAGCAACGCCTGGCGGCCGAGCGTCCAGTATCCGTTTTCGTAGCCGTGGTAGATCATCCACCAGCGGTCGTCCGGGTCCGTGAACAGCGTTGCATGGCCGCGTGACCACCACTTCTCCGCGGCCGATTCAGTCTTGATTACCGGGTTGTTCGGGTCGTTCTCCCACGGCCCGTCGATGGATCGCGAACGTGCCATGATTACCATGTGCCCGGTCGGCGGACCCGCGGTGCCGCCGACGGCGGTGACCATGTAGTAGTACTCGCCGCGCCGAACGATCTTCGGTCCTTCCGGCGCAAACGTCTCGACGACCCAGTCCGACGGGTAGCGCCAGGGGTCGTAGACGTGCTCGACCTCACCCGCCAGCGACAGGCCGTCGTCGGCAAGCGCCACGCGGTCGCCGCCGGACAGGAACAGCCAGCGCCGCCCATCCTCGCCGACCGCATGGCCCGGGTCGATGTGGCGATGCAGTCCGAGATCGATCGGCTCGGACCAGGGTCCTTCGATACGGTCCGCGTGGATGACGTAGATGGACCGGTACTCCGGGAAGCGTGCCGGGATATAGCAGTAGTAGCGCCCGTCATGTTTCAGAAGTTCGGGTGCCCACACGGAACCGACAGGCGTCCTGAGCGCCGCGGTGACCGGCTCCCAGTTCACGAGATCGACGCTCTTCCAGATGACGATGCCCGGGTAAGCATCGAAGCTCGAGAACGTCAGGTAGTAGGTATCGCCATCCCGGAAAATCGTCGGGTCGGGTCGGTCCCCCGCAAAGACGGGATTGAGGAACGTGCCGTCGCCGAGATCCGCACGACGCTGGCCTTCGAACGTTCGACCCCATTGCATGTCGGCAAACGGGTCGAGCGACGACGTGGCACGGGACCCCTGCCCCAGGGCCGGGGCCGGCAGCAGCGGCGCCGCGACGACACCGGCGCCCGCTCCAAGCAGCAATTTCAGGCTGGTGCGCCTGTCGATCTCGTGAGGCATGGCCTTCTCCGGTCAGGTTCCGGGCTGGACATAGGGTACGGTCGCGAACAATCGTCGCTCGGCACCGCGCGGATCGTTCTCCATGCGCGGCGGAAGGTCGATGACCATCGTCTCGCGATTCGGCAGCGTGTAGGGCTTCCAGGCGGGCATGGCGTCGCTGCCAGGAACGCCGTCGCGCGCAAAGCGGATGAACGCGTCACTCATCATCGCGGACACGGCACGCGCTTCCGGCCCCGTGCCCGTGATCGTGCGCGGTGCGCCCAGCGTGCCGAAGACCAGCGGAATGTCGAACGTGTGCGGCGCGCCCATTTCGGGCTCCTCGGGGCTGCCGAAGTCGAGCTGGTACACGTAAGTGTTGTCACCGCCCTGCTTCGCCCTTTCCTCCGCCTCGATGATCGCCGAGCGCCAGGAGCGCGCTGCCGTCGTCGCCTTGAAGAAGACCTGTGTCGGCGACAGTGACGGGAACAGCCTGCGGTACTCGGCGACGACGAACTCGGGACGGATGTCGACCCGCATGTTCGGGATCAGCAGGTCGGGCAGTTCGTCCCACGTGAGGTCTTCGTACTCTTCGCCGCGCAGGAACGCGCGCGTTTCGTCGTGCGTGTTGCCGAGGATCATCGGTATCCCGGCGGACTGAGGCGCGGCGTCGGGATAAAAGGGGTGGCGCCGCAGCGAGCGCATGTCCAGCACGGGACCGAAATACACCGACCCGTAGGGCAGCACCGGGTCGCGCGCGGACAATCCCGCGACCAGGCGATCGGCCGGCAGCGTCGCCAGCGTGCCGATATCCGACGGGGCGACGCCGACTGCGTCGAGATAGGCCAAGGTCCGCTCCGTCGCATTGCCCGGGCCGGATGCCGTCACCTGCTGCCCGCTCATGCTCGCGGCGCGCTGGAACAGCCCGGCCGCCGCCGGCATCGCCATCATCGTCGCGACCTTCGCACCGCCACCGGATTGGCCGAACGCGAGAACGCGGTCCGGGTCTCCGCCGAAGGCCGCGATATTGTCGCGCACCCACTTGAGCGCCAGCACGAGATCGAGCTGCCCGCAGTTCCCGGAATCCGCATAGCGCTCGTCGGCGAAGCGCTGCAGGTACAGGTAACCGAACGCATTGAGACGGTGGTTTACCGTGACGACGACGACGTCGCCGCGCCGTGCCAGCGCCCGCCCGTCGTACCACGGGCTCGAACCGGACCCGCTCGAATAGGCACCGCCGTGAATGTAGAACATCACCGGACGCTTCCGGCCATCGTCGACGCCGGGTGTCCAGACGTTCAGGAACAGGCAGTCCTCGCTGACCACGTCCTCGCGTGACTGGGGACAGGACGCTCCGTAGTCCAGCGCGTCGACAACGCCGTCCCAGGGCCGCGGCGCCAGGGGCGGGCGAAAACGCCGGGGCGCGGTGTCGGCGCCGTAGCGAATGCCGCGGAAGACCCGGATCCCGTCGTCGACGAAGCCGCGAACCGCGCCCGCATTCGTCCTTACGACCGGGCTGTCGGGCGTGGCGCCGTAAGCCAGGCGCGCAAAGCCCGACAGTGCCACACCGCCGGCCGCCAGTCGCAGGACTTCACGTCGAGAGACCGGCGCACCGACATGCGGCATCAGTGAGCCCACTCCTCGGTGAGCAGTGTCGCCTCACCGTCGGTCCACTTGACTTCGTACTTCACGGTACCGTCGGCGCCGGGCCCGAAGAATTCGTAGACGATCGTGCCGTCGCCCTGGTCGCTCTCGATGATGCGCGTGGCCTCCCAATCCGGCACGCCGCCATTCAGCGCCGTCACGACCGGTGCCGGCACCAGCGAATCATCGATATCGCGCTGGATCTCGACAACAGTCCACACCCCGTCGACTTTCGTCATGTCGAGTTCGATCTCTTCGCCACCCGGCAACAGGCCGCCGACGTCATAGTACTCGCGGCCGTCACGCGTTTCGTATTCCGCTTCCTGCACGTCGAGCTCGGGGCGCGCCGCCTTCACGACCTCGAGTACCGCCTGCGGTACGTCGGACAGGGCCGTTTCCTGCTTGCCGCTGGAATGCACGCTGTCGGCGACGGGATGCGCCGTCCCGCCGGCGTCGCTGTCAGCGCCGCCGCAGGCGGACAACGCAACGCCGAGCGCTCCGGCCGATAAAATGGTTCTTAGAGTCTTCATGTGGTTTCCCCCGGTGTGGAGTGGATCAGCGCTGCACGCGCCCGGATGCATCGCCGCCCATGAGGTTGGTCACCTCGGCCACGGAAACGCGATTGAAATCTCCGAGAATGGAGTGCTTGAGGCAGCTTGCCGCGACGGCAAATTCCAGCGACTCCTGCCGGTCCTCGTAGGCCTCGAGACCGTAGATCAATGCGGACGCGAAGCTATCGCCGCCGCCGACCCGGTCGACGATGTCCGTAATCTCGTAGCGGCGCGACAGGCGGAAACCGTCCTCGTCGCGCAGGCAGGCGGACCAGCCATTGCGGTCCGCGCTCTTCGACTCGCGCAACGTGATCGTCATGACGGAAAGGTTCGGGTAGACCTCCATCATCTTCGCACTGAGCGCTTCGTACTTCGCGGTATCGAGCTCGCCGCTCTCCACGTCGACGTCGACCGTGACGCCCAGCGATTTCTGGCAGTCTTCCTCGTTGGCAATGCCGACGTCGACGTACTTGACGAGTTCCGTCATCACTTCAGGCGCGGACTTGCCGTACTTCCAGAGCTTGCCGCGATAGTTGAAGTCGCAGGACACCGTGACACCGCGCGCCTTTGCCGCCTTCACCGCCTCGAAACTCAGGTCTGCGGCGGACTGGCTGAGCGCCGGTGTAATGCCGGTGATGTGCAGCCAACGGGCATTGTCGAACACGAAATCCCAATCGAAGTCGCCGCTCTTCGCGTTCGCAATGGATGAGTTCGCTCGGTCGTAGACCACCTTCGACGGGCGCTGGTTCGCGCCGGTCTCGAGAAAGTAGATGCCGACCCGGTCGCCGCTGCGAACGATGCGCGACGTATCGACGCCGAAGCTCCGAAGTTCACGGATTGCTGCCTCGCCGATGTCATTCGCCGGCAGTGCACTGACGAACGCCGCATCGAGACCGTAGTTCGCCAGCGCGACGGCGACATTGGCCTCGCCACCCCCGAACGTCGCTTCGAAAGACGGTGACTGGAAAAAGCGTTCGTTGCCGGGCGTCTTCAGGCGCAGCATGATTTCACCGAACGAGACGTATTTCTTGCTCATGCGTTCAACTCCTCGCGATGGACGCGATCTGTAAGGCTTCCTCGGCGAGCCGCGTGACGACACCGTACTCGCCGGCGGCAATCGCGTCGTCGGGCGTCAGCCAGCTTCCGCCGCACGCCAGCACGGCCGGGACGGTCAGGAACTCCGCGAGGTTCTTCGCGGAGACACCCCCGGTGGGCATGAATCGCATGTTTCGGAAGACGCTGGCCAGCGCCTTGATCGCGGGTATCCCGCCAGCAATCGACGCGGGGAAAAACTTCACCACCTCGAGCCCGAGATTGTGCGCCCTCTGTAACTCGGTTGCCGTCGCGATGCCGGGAAATACCGGCACGCCGGCTTCCCGGGCGACGCCCACCACGCCGTCGTCGAGTCCCGGCGACACGATGAACTTCGCCCCGTTGTCGAGCGCCTGGCGCGCCTGCTCGGCCGTGAGCACCGTGCCGGCGCCGGCAACCATTTCGGGCACGTCGTCCGCGACGGCCCCGAGGCATTCGAGGGCGCGGTCGGTGCGAAAGACGACCTCCACGACGGTCAGCCCGCCGGCCGCGAGCGCACGGGACGTCTTGACGGCGATGTCGGGATCTTCCGCCTTCACGAGCGGAACGACGGGAACGGATTCGAGCACCTCGGCGAGAGGCAGGGATAGTGACACGCGCGGTTCCCCCCTGGGAAACGGGGCAAACGCCTGCCCCTTCGTGGATCGACAGTGTGGATTGACAAGTTCCGTATTTGGAACTAGGTTTCTGATTTTGTACAGTGTAGCGCGACAGGGCTCTGCCTTGTCAAGCACGGGGGCAGCATCGAGTGGGCGCATTGAGCAACGGGTTCCGGATCATCCACGCCGTGGTCGAGGCCGGCAACGAGGGCCTGCCGTTTGCCGACGTCGTCTCGGCCACGCGCCTGCCGAAAGCCAGCGTCCACCGCTTGCTGAAGGAACTCGTGGCGCTGTCGGTCCTGTCGTTCGACCCGGCGAGCCGGGTGTACCGGGGCGACCTGCGGCTTGCCCGCCTCGGCGCCAACGTCGTCGCGGACTACGACCTGCGCCGGGTGGCGCGACCGCACCTCGTGGCGCTGCACGAAACCACCGGGCATGTCGCCACGCTGGGCATCCTCGGTGACGACGCCGGTATCTACATCGACAAGATCGAGCCCCGTGATTTCGGCATCCGACTGCATTCCGAGATCGGCAAGACGTTTCCGCTGCACTGCACGAGCATGGGGAAGGTGCTGCTCGCAACTGCCGACGCCGACACCCGCCGTCGCCTCACCGGTCGCAAGCTCGATGCCTACACGGACAACACGATTACGGATGCCCGGCGATTGCGGCGTGAACTGCGTTCCGTCGCCGAGCGCGGCTACGCCGTCGACGACGAGGAGATAACGCGCGGACTGGTCTGCGTCGCCGCGCCGATCCTGGATGCCCACGGTGGCGTTGCCGGTGCGATGAGTTGCACGTTCGCGAAGTACGTGGACGACGAGCGGGGGATTGCCGTGGAGGTCGACGCCGTCCGGCGCTACGCGCGGGCGGCGTCCGGCCTCGGCGGCGCTGAGCTTGTGGCTGCCAAGCCGCACTAGCGGGCGCACATCGCGCGATCGCCGGCTGCCCGTGCGCCTCCCCGAGGGCGCCCGGCCTGTTGCGCTCTTTCAGAAAATCCTTGCCAGGGGTTCCGGGTCTGCCGATAGAATGGCACCGCTGCCCGATCGGCAGCCCACGACAACGACAACGGCAATGCGAACAGTATCGGTAGTAGCGGCCGGCCGACGCCCGGCTGCGCGCGACCGGCATCGCAAAGGGATTTCTGCCACGGCTGTAGCCCGTCCGTCGGAAAGCCAGTGCGCTGCGGGAGCGTCATTCACGGCTCGGCGGTGACGACATGGCATACGACCCTGCACTCGACGGCCGTCTCCCGGAGACATCGGTTCTCGACCGGCGACGACCGAGGTTCGCGCTCGCGGCCCTGTTGTATTTTCTCTCGGCCTCAACGACCTCGCTCGCCCAGGAGGCGTGGCCCGGTCTGTCGGAATCGCAGGATCCGGCCCTGCAATATCAGCTGGAGACCGAGATCGCGAGCCTCGGCCTTTCCGCCATCGTCCACGACCAGCGACTGGCCGTCGCGCTGGTCGATATCACGGACCCGCATCACCCGCGATTTGCGGCCGTCAACCCGGACCTCGGCATCTATGCGGCCAGCCTGCCGAAGATCGCGATCCTCCTCGGCGTGTTCCAGAAGGCGGCTGACGAAGGCCGCACGGTCGACCGCGACACGATTTCGTTGTGCCGGGCGATGATTCGCGAATCGTCGAACCCGGCGGCGACCGAGCTGCTGAACGAGATCGGATTCGAATACCTCGCCGACCTGTTGCAATCACAGCGCTACGGGCTGTATGACGAATACCACGACGGGGGCCTGTGGGTCGGCAAGGCCTACGCGAGCACGCAGGCGTGGAAGCGGGACCCGGTCAACGACCTGTCGCACGGCGCCACCGTGTTCCAGGTGGCGCGCTTCTATTACCTGCTCGAAACCGGCCGTCTCGTATCGCCGGAGGCGAGTGCGAAGATGAAAACAATCCTCGGCAAGCCCGCGTTGCACCACAAGTTCGTCCAGGGACTCCTGGCGAACCGCCCCGGGTCCCGCATCTACCGGAAGTCCGGGACGTGGAAGGAATGGCACTCGGACAGCGCCATCGTCGAACGCGACGGCCGCCGCTACATCGCGGTGGCGCTGGCGCAATCACGGAACGGCGGCAGCATGATGAGCCGCATCATCGTGGCGCTCGACGACATCGTGTTTGCGGCGCCGCGGCTGGCGGGCTCGCCGACGGAATTCGCCAATAACTAGCGGGACGGTGCCGGGCCGCGCGCGCCCGGCGGCGGACCGCCTGCCGCATCGATCGCCTGCGGTCCGGGCAGCATGGTGACGCGCACGTCACGCTGCGGGAACGGGATCTCGACGCCCGCCTCCTTCAGCGCCAGCAAGAGGTCCTGCCGGATTCGGCTCGGCGTCCTGAGCACCTCGGACAGGTCGTTCAGCCAGATATAGAGCCGGAAATTGAGCGAGCTTTCCCCGAAACCGAGGAAGATCGCGAACGGCTCGGGATCCGGCATGACCTGGTCGTGCGACTTCGCGATGCTCTCGAGCAGGTTCAGAACCTGTTGCGAATCCGATCCGTACGCGACACCGACGTCGATTTCCGCGCGACGGCGCCGGTTCGACTTCGTCCAGTTCGTGACGGTCTTGGACACCAGGTCGGCGTTCGGCACGATGACCTCCGCGCCGTCGAACGTCTCGATGACCGTCGACCGGATGTTCAACTCTTTTACGGTGCCCATCAGGTTGTCGACCATCGCAATGTCGTTGATGTTGATCGGCCGTTCGAACAGCAGGATCAGGCCGGAGATGAAATTCTGCACGATGTTCTGCAGGCCGAAACCGATGCCCAGGCCCAGAGCGCCCGCCAGCACGGTTACCTTGGTCAGGTCGAAGCCCATGGCCGCCAGGGCGAAGATGAAGCCGGCAACCGCGATGGCGTAGCGCAGCAGCTTGGAGACAGCAAACGTCAGGCCGGTCGCGACCTGCACGCCGGACAGCGACTTGCCCGCAAGCACGAAGCGAATGAGCCGGTTGAGGAACCAGGTGCCCAACAGGATTGCCGCGCCGGCAGCGATCGACGAGAAGTCGAGCGCCACGGCGCCGACGTTGATCTCCGATGCGAGCAATTCCTGCAGCTTCGCGGTGGCAATCGTGAGCAGCCCGGCAAACCGTAGCGTCGCGAGCAGCCAGAGTACGGCCATCAGCCAGCGAACGGCCTTGCGCATCGTCTGCACGATCGTCCAGCGCTGGTTGCGCACGACCGGAACGTAGGCAATCGGCCGCAGGTGCAGCAGCGCCAGGGTGATCCCGGTCAGCACGTAGTTGATCGACGTAAAAATCATGCCGAGGCCGAGACCACCGAGCACCAGCGACCGCGCGGTATTCGCGACGCCGATCTGGCCCACGATTTCGAGTGCCATGACGAGCAGCAGCGCGCCGCAAACCGTCCGTACACCCCAGCGCATGACCTTCTCCCGGACGGCCGGGAACGCCATTCGAAATCGGCCGCGCCGGTAGTCGACGATGATGGCCGCCACCGTGAGCAGGGACTGCAACAGCAGTACGAGGCGGCCGATCAGCGGCATCGGCTCGAAGAACGGCCGCAGCGACATGACCGCCAGCACCGCCGCCAGCGTGTAGACGGTCAGCCGCAGCGGCTTCGCGAACACCGTGACCGCCAGCGCCGCGGCCGGAAACGGCAGCACTGCCAGCAGCAGGCTCTGGAAGGCCTGCGGCGCGGGCGGGCCCAGCCAGTACACGACAAGCAACCCGGAGAGGAGCGCGGTCGCGTTGCGGCGTTCGAACGCCGCCGCCGCGCGAACGCTGACGGCGTCCGTGCGCATGGCCTCCCGCACGCGTTCGCCGGTGGCGGACAACAGCCATTGTGCGCCGGCCCAGGCGGCGACGAACAGCACGACGATCCAGATCGCGTGCGCCGACAACGGACGTGCAATGGCCGTCGCATGGCGGGACAGCGCTCTCCGGGTCTCGTCGATGCCGAGCGACGCGGTCCAGACGCCGGCGCTCCAGAGCGGCGCGACCGCGACGGTCTGTGAAACGGTCTCCAGTTCATTGAGACGCCGCTGGATCTCCGCGTCGAAGGCCGTGACGCCGGTCTGGAGGCCGGCAATGACGCTCAGCGCCTCCAGCGCCGTGTCGCGATCCGCCGTGAGCTCCCGGCGCGCACGGTCCAGTTGCGTCGCCATCCCCGCCGCCATCGCCAGCACGGAGGCCGGCGCGCTGCGGCCGCGCGCAATGTCGGTCAGCCGCTGCCACTCCGCAGTGCGAACCGCCAGTTCATCGAGCTGGGCGTCGCGTCGCGCCGCACGCGACGACAATTGTTCCGACAACAACCCCAGGCTGCGCAGATCCGTGCGCACCACGGTCTGAAGGTCGACGAGATCGTCGAACGCCATCGATTGCATGGCATCCGACTCCGCGGCGGTATCGACGTCGGTCAGCTTGTCCCGCAAGTCGTCGAGCCGGGCCTTTCGCTCCGCAAAAAATGCGTCGGTGTCGGGCGACCCGATCGACAGGAGAAAGGCCTGGAGGTCGGCCCGGGTTTCGAACAACGCGGTCACGGGCGGGTCGGTCGCCGGTGCCGGCGCATCTGTTTCCACCGGCGCCTCCGACTGCGCGGCGGCGAGATACGGCATCGCCGCCGCGATGAGGACGAGGCGACTTGTCCGGCGCAGCCGCGCAACGGCGGTATCGGGTCGACGATGCATCTGGCTAGTCTACCGCCGCATTGCCCGTCGGCAACCGGCTGCTGACATCGGCGGGCCGTTCAGCCGCCGCCTCGGCCTTGGCGCTCTCAGACGACATATGTAAGAATCATTCGGCCTGAGTCCTGAATCAAGGGAGAGACGATGAAGAAGATCCTGGGAATCACACTGCTTGCCGCGATGCTGTCGCTGTGGGGCTGCAGCCGTGAAGAAGCGAAGAGCACCATGGACGACATGGCCGACAAGACCAAGGAAGTCGCCGAAGACGTCGGAGACGCCGCAAGCGACATGGCCGATGAGGCCGGTGACGTGATCGAGGAAGCCGCGGAAACCACCGAGGAGTGGGCCGAAGATACGATGGACAAGGCCGAAGAAGCCGTCGACGACGCGGCGGACGCGACCAAGGATGCGATGGACGACGCCGCTGACGCCGCGAAGGACAAGGCCGAGGAACTGGCCAACTGACCGGGTCTAGCCGGCTCCACCACCGATGAGTTGCAGGGCGCCGTAGGCGGCGCCCAGCAATCCCGGCTGGTCGTAAGTAATGAGCTGCGTGGGGATGCGTTCGACCAGGTAGCGGTGGCTGCCCTTGCGCTCGAAGCCTTCGCGAAAGCGACTCTTCAGCAGCTTGTCCGCGTGGCGTTGCGCGATGCCCCCGGCAACGTACACGCCGTCTTCCGCACCGAACGTCAACGCGAGATCCCCGGCCACCTGCCCGAGAATCTCGAAGAATTCCTCGACGGTCTCCACGGCCACGGGATCCGCATTTCGCTCGGCGAGATCGAAGATCGCCGCGGCGTCCTTCGGGTTCGCGTTCGTGCCATGCAGCTGCGCCAGCGCCCAATACAGGTTCGTAATCCCGGTGCCCGACGCGAGGTACTCGCTGTCGACCCGCTCGCGCCGATCCTGCAGGACAGACAGGATGTCGAACTGCCGACGCGTCTCCGGCGCGAAGCCGCTGTGCGCGGACTCGCTGTTGATCAGCAGCAGGTGCTCGCCGAAGCGCCGCAATCCCACCGATCCCAGCCCGGTACCGGGCCCGAGAACGGCAATCGTGTAGTGCGGATTGTCGAGCGAACCCGGCGTCACGTCACCGATTGCCTGCAGGTGCTCCGGCCCCACGAACGGCACGGAGAAGCCAATCGCCGCAAAATCGTTCAGGAGCCGTACCTGGCGCGTGCCGAAGGCATTCTGCAGACCGTCGACCGACACGGTCCAGGCGTTGTTCGTCAGGCGGATGGTGTCGCCGACCAGCGGTCCTGCGGCGGCGATACAGATCGCATCGGGGCGGCCGATGCCGACGTCATCGAGGTAGTTCCGGACGGCCTCATTGGAGGTTTCGAAATCCGCGCACTTCAGGATGCGCATCTGGTCGAAGCCCGGTGATTCGTTGTCGGCGATCGCGAAGCGAGCGTTCGTCCCGCCGATATCGCCGATCAGTAGTTTCCTGTTCGCCACGCTATTTTGATTCTCGTGCAACGCGTCCTGCCGGCCGTGACCGAACAGTTGTCCGCTCCCTCCCGCCGGGGCACCCTGCGCTCCGGCTCGGCAACACTACCTTATTTGAGTCTTGAAAAGAAACTGCGCGGACGTATGCCCGGCGCCGCCGTTGCCGGCAAAAGTGCCGTTTGCTTCGATCCGGATATGGGTCACGGCGGGATCGACGCCGCTGCCGTCCGGTGTCGGCACGTAGGTGAACGTCGCCCCGCCGTCATCGGAGAATGACAGGTCGTCGGACGGGTCGGCGAGCGAGCCGAACGAGTACGTGAGCCCGCTGGACGAGGCGCCGTCGACGAAACGCACGGGCCCTGACGTCGAGCCGTCGAAGTCGAGAACCCGGAGCGCCGTGTCCGGGTCGACGACTTCGGTCAGCACCAGCGTTCCGGCATCGACGCTCCCCGCGCCGGAGTTCCGGATCTCGGTCGTGTTCAGCATGACCGCCGCGGGTATGGCTCGCGGCCCGGCGGTCCCGTTGATCGGGTCACTGAACGGCTGCGACGAACGCAGCACCTCGAGCTCCGGACAGCTGCCGGTCTCCCCCGCACCGTAGGCGACGACCGGCTCCGGTCGGTTGGAACACTGGCGCGCCCGAAACGTCATATTCGCCTGGCTCATGTCGAGCCAGGGACCGCCCGGGCGGCGGAACTGCACCGTCAGACCGCCGTCGCAACAATCCTCGAACCCGAGGATCCGTATGCTGTGCTGGCCGGCATCGAGAAACAGGCTTCCCTGCAACACCCCGCCCGTGTTGTTCCAGTTGTAGTTCCACCAGAGATTCGAGTTCCAGTCCTCCTCCAGCGCGACGTCGTCGACGTAGAGCCCGCCGCCATAGCCGAAATCGGCACCGTAGCGGAACTCCCAGACGCCGGCCTCGCCCGCCTGTACCTCGAAAAACGCCTCGGCGAACAAGGCGATGTCGTTCTGCCGCGTCGGCGGCGCGAAGGTTCCGCTGTTGCTGACGCCGACGTAGCTCGCGACACTCGTGCAGCCGTAACCGCCGACATCGCCGCCGGCGGCGAACGCAAGTTCGGCGGCCGTCCGGTTGTTCGGGTTGACGAACGATCGGCGCGTGTGGAACTTCATGCCGACCTCGGGCATTGCGGCGAGGGAACCCTGGTCAACAGCGCCCGCGGGCCCGTCGAAGTACAGGTAGATCCGCCGCACGCCCCGCAGGACCGGCACCGTCACCCAGACCACGGCGGTTCGCCCTGCGCTGTCCCATTGCTCGATGAGGAACGGCAGCGGCGTGACGTCATCCTGGTCGATGAGACGCAGGTCGGCCCCGTCGGTCGACCAATCGAAGGACGCCGGTACGGACGCGGCGGTGAGGTCGAGCCGAACCGCGTAGTTCGGTTGTGCGCGGCCATTCGGCGCAACGATGTCGGCCGGGAACCGCTGGTTCCAGTCGCAGTTCCACCAGGCCCCGGCGGGGCCAGCCAACAACAATAGCAAGACGGCGATCGGATGACGGGTCACGCGACATTCCGGCGACGGCAGAATCCCGTATTTTATGTTGCGTCACCCGGACGGCGCCGGAAACGGGTCACATTCGGCGCAACGACCGTCACGTTTCCTGAGAACCGTGTCTCACTTCTCCGGTAGCGGGATGAACTCGTCGTCGCCCGGCACCATCGCGAAGCGGCCGGACTTCCAGTCGGCCTTGGCCTGCTCGATTCGCTCCCGCGAACTCGACACCAGGTTCCACCAGATATGCCGTCTGCCGACCGGCGCACCGCCGATCACCATGACACGGCTGTCGGCCGCCGCCCGCAGGCTCAGTGGTCCGCCGTCCGCAGCGACCGCCATCACCCCGGCCCCGACCTCCTCGTCGCCCGCGACGACGCCGCCTTCGACGACGTAGATCGCGAGCTCGGCCTGGTCGTCAGGCAGCAGGATTTGTGCACCTTCGGGCATCCGGCATTCCAGGTAGAGCATCGGCGACAACGTCGACACCGGGGACGTTGCCCCGTAGGCGGTACCGATGATGACGCGCACGGTGACGCCGGAGACATCGAGCTCCGGGAGGGTGGACGCCGGGTAATGCACGAATGCCGGGTCGGTTTCCTCGTGCCCGTCCGGCAAGGCCATCCAGGACTGGATACCGTGCAGACGCGAGGTCGTGTGCAGATCCTCGCCCGCGCGCTCCGAATGCACGATGCCGCGCCCCGCGGTCATCAGGTTGACGGCGCCGGCACGAATCGGTTGCACGTAGCCGAGGCTGTCCCGGTGCATGATTTCGCCTTCGAACAGGTAGGTCACGGTCGCGAGGCCGATGTGGGGATGCGGGCGCACCTGGATGCCTTCGCCGGGCGGAAACTCGGCCGGACCCATGTGATCGAAGAAGATGAATGAACCCACCGTGCGCCGGCCCGGCGACGGCAGCGCCCGTCGCACGGTCAGCTCGCCCAGGTCGCGCTCCACCGGTTCGATCCGCAGCTCGATGCTGCCGCGCCCATTCGCGCAGGCCGGTGCGGGTGCGTCGCTGAAACTCATGCGGGCGCGACGCTCTGCCCGTTGCCGACCCGGTGCATCGGCCGCGATTCCAGGATTCGCTCGAGGTTTTTCATGTTCGCCTGCTCATGCCACGTCTCACTTCGCCAGCGTCACCGTCATGCCGTTGCCGAGGCGCTCGCCGCCGCGCACGACCACCTGGTCCCCCGCCGCGATATCGCCGCTGACCTCTATGTGCTCACCGGCGCCGAGGCCCGTGATCACGTTGACCTGTTCGACCGTCATGTCGTCCTTCACCTTGAAGATCGTGGTGCCCTCGCGCCGCAGTATCAGCGCATCGCGGGGCACGGCCAGCACCTCGCGGGCCAGTGCCGTCGGCATCGATACGCGCACGCTCTCGCCGACCGTCCACTTGTCCGGGTCCGCGGTCAGCCGGACTTCGAACATGTGCGACTGTGGATTGCCGAAGGGTACCACCGTGCGGACCTGGGCCGAATCGGCGCGATAGTCGTTGTGCATCGCGAGCGCCGCACCTTCGCTGATGAAGTGCACGGTGCTGAGCGGTGCGCGTGCGACGATCTCGATGGAACGCGGATCGACGAGCCGGATGACCTCGTCAGCCACGTTCAGGCGCTCGCCGATGTTGCGCAGGCGTTCCGTCACGATGCCGTCGAACGGTGCCTTGATCTGCGTGACCGCCATCGCCACCTGGGCCTGCCCCAGCTGCGCCCGCGCGATCGCCTCGTCACTGCGCGACGCCTCCAGGTCCGCCTCGACCTGGTCGAGTTGGCTGCGCGCCGACAGGTTGTTGCTCGCGAGGCTTTCCAGGCGATGTTTCTCGGACTCGAGGAACTTCACACGTGCCTGCTCGCGCCGCACCCGGCTCTCCGCCTCGGCTTCCAGCAGGCGGAACGTCGTGGCGTCGAGCCTGGCGACGACCTCGCCCTTGTTCACCCGCGTGCCGACTTCCGCGATCCACTCGAGCTTCGCCGCCACCTCGGACGCCAGGCGCGCGTCGAAGCGGCTGATCACGGTGCCGGGGACATCCACCGACGGGGACAGTTCCCGCATTTCCGCGGACTGCACGACGACGTTGGCCGGCGGCATCTGCGCGAGGGCAGTGCCCGATACGGCAAGACACAGCAGTGGCAGGAATCGCATGGATCGTTTCATTGGGTTCCTAACTCATCGCCGGTGCACGATCGGCATCGGGCACTGGCGCCTGCGAAGCTTCGCCCAGCCGCAGCAGGCTCGGCAACAGTATCAACGTGAAGACGGTGCTGATGGACATGCCGCCGACGATCACCGCGGCAAGCCCCTGGTACACCTCGGACCCCGGCCCCGGAATCAGCAACAGCGGCAGCATCCCGAACAGGCTGGTCAGCGTGCTCATCAGGATCGGCCGCAGCCGGCGCCGGATGGCCTGCTCCACCGCATCACGCCGGTTGTAGCCTTCGCGCTCCGCCTGCCGGGTCTGGTGCACCAGCAGGATCGCGTTGTTGACGACGAGGCCGAGCAGCGTGATGAAGCCGATCATCGTCAGCAGGTCCATCGGCAGCGCCATGATACGGAGCAGCGCGATGCCGCCGATCGTGGCGAGTGGCAGCGCGCTGATGACGAGCAGGCTGTCGATGAAGGAGCGGAAAAGCCCGCTCATCAGCAGGTACAACACGATGATCGCGAGGCCGAAGCTCTGCGACATGTTTGCAAGCGCGATCTTCAGGTCGTCCGCGCTGCCGTAGTAGCTGATCTCGCCGTCTTCCGGCAGCGCCTGCAGCAACTGCGGCTCGACGTTCTGCCGCAGAATCTCGATGGACTCCTCGAGTGACAGGTCCGGCGGCGGCGTAATGGCGAGCGTCACCGCGCGCCGCCGGTCGACCCGGCGAATCTGGTTCGGGCCCGCGGTGCGCTCGAGCCGGCCGAGCTGATCGACGGAGACGATGCCGCCCATCGGGGTCGCGACCGGCGTCGATGCGAGCTGCTCCGGACTCTGCCATTCGGGCGCACGAAGAATCACGTCCATGCGCCGGTCGCCGTCGAAATAATCGCCGACGTAGATGCCATCGCCGAGCCCGCGCATGACCTGCGACATCTGCTGGCGCGTCCATCCGGCTTCCGTCAGGCGCCGCTCGTCCGGCAGGAAGCGAAGCTCCGGCTCGGCGAAGTCGACACCCGGCACCGGCCGCGCCATTGCGCCCGGCAGGTTCTGGGCAACCAGGCCGAGCCCCATGCGCGCCGCCCCGAGCATCGCGTCCATGTCGCGGCTCTGGATGTTCAGGTCGATGCCGCCACCCCCGGCGAGCCGGTCGAAGATGCCCCACTGGTCGGCAAAGGCCATGGTGTCCGGAAAGCCGGCCAGCACCTGCGAATTCAACACGCCAACGAACTCGTCGCCGCGGGCGGGATCGTGCATCTTCGCACCCGCGAACGCGAAGTTGCCGAACGCGCCGAGAAAATAGTTGTCGAGGCGCAGGTCCGCATCGTCATCGAGATACGGCTCCAGCCGGTCCACGACCACCTCGAGCAACTCCTCGCGGGCCGCGGTCACGCTCTGTCCCGGCGGCGGCACGATGAACGCGAATATCCAGCCCTGCTTGCCCTTGGGCAGGTAGTTGGCCGGCGGCAGCAGTATCAGCGTCAGCGCGGTCGCGCCGAGGAACAGGCCGGCGATCCACGCGCGCCGCATCCAGACCCCGTCCGTCATCCGCATGATCCTGCGCGTGACGGAGTCCCACCAGTTCGTGTGCGGGTCGTCCAGGCGGACATCCTTGAGCCAATGGGCCGCCGCGGTCGGAATCACGGTGACGGCGATGATCAGCGACGCCACCACCGCGACGGAGATCACGAGCGCGAGATCGGCGAACAGCTGGCCGGACACGTCCTCGAGGAACAGGATCGGCAGGAAAATCACTACCGTGGTTGCCGTGGACGCGAGCAGCGCGCCCCAGACCTGGTCTGTGCCGGTCGCCGCTGCGTCGGCCGCACCCGTTCCTCGCTCGCGCAACCGCACGATGTTCTCGAGCACGACGATCGCGGCATCGAGCACCATGCCGGTTGCGAAGGCCAGCCCGGCAAGCGAGATCATGTTCAGCGTCCGGCCGGTCACGTTGAGCATCATGAATCCGGCAAACAGGCACGCCGGGATCGCGAGCGCCACGATCACGGTCGCGCGGAACTTGCGGAGGAACCACCAAAGGATGCCGATCGCGAGCGTGATGCCGAGCAGGAGGTTCGTTCGCAACATCGCGATCGAATCCTCGATATAGGTGGACTCGTCGTACACCTGCTCGACCTGCAGACCGGCGCGCGCGAGCGGCCCGGCTTCCAGTTCGGCGATTGCCTCCTTCAGGTCTTCCATCACGTCGAGGACGTTGACGCCCTGCTCTACCTGCGTGTCGAATGCGATCGATTCTTCGCCGTTCTGGAACATGGTGCCCGCCGCGTCCCGCATCACGACGTCGACGCGCGCAATGTCCCGCAGGCGTACCGGGTTGCCGCCGCGCCAGTCGAGCACCATGTCGCCGAACTCGTCGAGGTCGTACTTGCCGGCGTAACGCAGCGTGTACTGGCGCCGGCCGACGTCGCTGAAGCCGCCCGTCGTGTCGTAGTTGTTGCCGGTCACGGCGGCGAGCTGCGGAATCTGGATACCGAGCGCAGCCGCTTCGTACGGGTCGAACGTGATGCGGACCTCGTTGTCGCGCCCGCCGTACGCATTGGAATTGGATACGCCGGGCACTCTCTCGATGCGAGCCTGCACGACCTCGCGCACGAAGTCGTTATAGCTCGCCATCGGACGGTCGTTGCCGGGCACGCGGGTGAGCGCGAACCAGGCAATCTGAGCGCCGAAGCTGTCCTGCCCCGCGAAGATGCGCGGCTCCGTCACGTCGTTCGGGTAACGCGGCACCTGGTTCAGGCGATTGATGACCTCGATGAGGGCGCGCTGGAGGTCCGTGCCGACCGCGAACATCAGGCTGATGCTGGCATTGCCGCGCGACGCCGTGGACTCCATCTTCTCCAGCCCGGGGATGCCGCGCAGCATGTCTTCCTGCGGTTCGAGGATCTCGGCCTCGACTTCCTCCGGCGCCGCTGACCGCCACCCGGTCGTGATCTGAATGAAAGGACGCTGCACGTCGGGAATCATCTGGATCGGCAGCCTGCCTAGACTCACCGCGCCGACCAGCAGCAGCAACAGGATCGCCGCTACGACGGCGACGGGATTCGACAAGCCGAGACGTGTGAGGCCCACGGTTCCTCTCCGGGAGTTTGGTGGCGAAGGACTTGGGGTATCAGACCGCGCCGACCGGCGAGGGTTCGCGCCACGGCGCAACCCTACGCAATTCCGACCCCGGGGGGAAGGCGCCGGCCCTCGCTAGGGTGCGCGGCGCCCGCGAAAAACTTTCAACCTGGACAAGAACCAGTCGCGGGCGGTTACCGGCTCGTCATCACCGCAGCGAATCCGGTAGTCCTTGCCCGACCAGGAACTGCGGCTCGCGATCCGTTCGATGAACTCTTCGGTCGTGTCGTAATAGCGGCGGCCGCGCTCGCGCTTCATCTGCAGGTGATCGCTGGCCGCGGCGGCATCGTGCTCGCGGCCGTTGCGAATGAACGTGCACTCGCTCTCGGCCACTGACCGGATGAGGAAATCGATTTCCTCGTCCATGCCGGCCGCCCGGGCCGGGTCCGCGAGCGACGCCAGGACCGACAATACGGCGCACGCGATCCACGGCCGGCGATGAAACGGACGCGTCCTCACCGCTACATCGACAGCGTGACGGACAGCGGATTGTGGTCGGACGACGTGACGTCCGTCGTAACGCTCGACTCGGCGGTCAGTCCGCGCACATAGATATGATCCAGCGGACGGCCGAAGACCTGTGTCCGGCGGTCGTCGTCGAAGCCCAGTTCGGACAGGTTGAAGCGCTCTGCCAGTGCCTCGATCGTCCGCGTACGGCCTTCCCGCCACGTATTCAGGTCCCCGGAGAGGATGACCGGTCCGGTGTGGCCCTCGAGCACGGCCGCGATCTGCGCGAACTGCTGCCGGTACGTGCCCATGCCGAGCGAGAAATTGACGGCGTGGACATTGACGACCAGCAGCGTCTCCCGCCGATCGCGCAGGCCGAACTCCGTAATGCTGGTGGCCTTCGGCGTTCGCAACAGCGGCTCCAGGGTCACCAGGCTGCACCGTGCCAGCGGCGCCACCCGCGACAGCGTCAGGACGCCGGTCACCGCATCATCCGTCTGGTAGCCCGGCGCGAACGACCAGTGTGGGACGGTCGGGAGGATACCGACGGTCTCCGGCCGCAGCGAGGCTTCCTGGATCAGAATCAGGTCGCGGTCGCCCGCCAGCCGACCGTAGTCTTCCTTCCAGTTCGGCAGCGACTTCTTCTTGATGTTCCAGTTCACGAGGCGTATCCGCCGGCTGTCCAGCCCGGTCGCCGCGGTTTCGTGCGGCGCGTCGAGCCGGGCGCGGCAATCCGCGATCGCGGGCGACACCGGCGATATCGCATCACGCGCCGCAACGGGAGCGCCGGCCGACGCCGAACACCCGGCGAGCAGGAACGCCGCCAGCGCGACGCATGCCGGCGGCAACGCGGCACGGTCCGAATGGCACGGGGGCGGGTTCATGGTCAGCATCGGCTCCTTGATCATCGACGTTTCCGGCGACGCAGTCGACCGGGGCAATCCGCCAGAGTTCCCGATTTTGCGGTCCGGCGCCATGCCGCACCATTCCAACGGCCGCAGGCGCCGGTCCCTATCCCCCGACCGGTGCCCCGATAGCCCCGCTCAACGTTGGAGACTGCCGGCCGACAGCGTGCCGCTGTCCTCGACGCGAATCGTTGGCCGGAACGCGCCCGGGTCGAGTTTCGCGAGGAACCGGTAGTCGAAACTGTCTTTCGGACTGCTCATCAGGTCCGCGATCAACCGGGCGCCCGCCAGCAGGTTTGCAGTCGCCGTCACGGTGACCTGGCCGGTACCGTAGGCCTCGATCACCGGCAGCTCGTTACCGACGCCCTTGATGATGTCGTGCCCGTCGAGGCTGATCGTGTACGAGATCCCCGCCAGTTCCAGCGGTTCGCGGTTCGGATTGATGACCTCCAGCCCGATCTCGAAACTCGGCAGCGCGCCGCCCGACGGCAGCGTCCGGAATGCATTCACCGTCACCGTCGGCGTTTCGTAGCCGGGGCGCAGGCCCGCGCAGCCCGACAGGATGGCAGCCGCCAGCAGGTACAGGCAGCATGTGCGGGCGAATCGGCGCATGGCAGTGGTCCTCGGGGTCTTCGCCCGGCAACGGACGGGCGCTGGGGCGGCCAGTATAGCCCGCCCGTCGCCGACGGGCACCGCCGCCTGTCGCCTGCAGTTTCAGGCCGCTATAATCGCGCGTCGACACGAAGGAGAACAAACGCGATGCGCTTGCGATTGACCGGAATAGCCGCGACGGCCGCCCTGCTGGCGTCCTGCGCATTGAATGCTCCCGCGGACCTGTCCGGCATGTCGTTCAGCGACGAGCCCCTCGTCGGAAAAGCCGTCTGGCACGACCTCGTCACGAACGACCTCGACGCCGCACGGCGCTTTTACGGCGGCCTGTTCGGCTGGGACCTCGAAACGTCGCGAACCGGTCGGGGACAGGACTACGTCCTGGCCCGCGACGGCGGCATCTACGTTGCCGGGCTGCTGCAGGCCGCGCCGCGCGACGACGGCGCGAACGTGTCGCGCTGGCTGCCGTACCTGTCCGTCGGCGACGTCGACACGGCGGTGCAGCGTGCGACAAGCGCCGGCGGCGACGTGATCGTCGCGCCGCGCAACGTGCCGCTGGGACGCGTCGCGGCGATCGCGGATGACCAGGGAGCCATCGTCGGCCTCGCGCGCAGCAACGTCGGTGATCCCGACGATGCCACGACGGCGGGTGCCGTCGGCCGTGTCGTCTGGAACGAGCTGGTCGCCGAGGACAGCGTCGAAGCCGCGCGCTTCTACGAGCGCGTCTTCGGCTACCAGGCGACCGAGATCGAGCGCCGCGGCGGCCGGTACGTGATACTGGGCGCCGGAGGCGTGGACCGCGCCGGCATCCTTAAGGAGCCTGCACCGGAATGGCCGGCTGTCTGGCTCACGTACTTCGGCGTGGCGGACCCGGTCGCGGCGGCCTCCCGGGCGGAACAACTCGGCGGCAGGGTCCTGCTGGCGCCGTCGCCGGAATTGCGCGAAGGTACGATCGCCGTCGTCGAAGACCCGGCAGGTGCCGTTCTGGTTCTGCAGCAATGGCCGAAATGAACTTCAGGAGATCGAGTATGCGACACCTTCGAATCCGCTGGTGCCTGGCCGCGCTGCTCGCCGCATCCCTGATGCTCGGCGGGTGCTCGGGCAACGTCGGCGTCGGCCTGAGCATCGGCGTGCCGGTCGGCAATCACGGGTACATGAGCCTCGGCACCAGCCGCTGGTACTAGCCCGGTTCGCCTGATCCGGTTGCCGGCGACTCGTCCGGCGCCTCGCCGCCCGTCGTCAGCGACACTTCCATCGCAACGCGGTCGCCGTCGCTGCCGCTCACCGCGACCTGTCGACCGGCGACCACCCGGGCACCCACGGTCGGGTCGGCCGTGACAACGGCGTCGCGCACCGCGGCCGCGCGGGACGCCGCCAGCGCCGCGAATTCCTGCTCGGCGATGACCTGCTCGTCGGCCAGGCGGCGCCGCAGCGCCGCCGCATAGGCGACCGCGTCGAACGCCGGCGCGTCGGGATCGTCTCCGGCGGGCGTCGTGTATGCCGTGCGCAGCGTATCCAGCGCGGCCTCCGCATCGGCGTTGCCGGGCAGCTCCCCGAACAGGCGTTCGAGCGCTTCGATCTCCTGCTCCAGGGTATCGCCGCCGTCGTCCTGCCCTTCCGTGATGGCAGCAACCTGCCTGTCAACGGCGGCCGCACGCAGGGCGGCGCCGTCGACGTCCCGGTCGATCGCGCCGGGCAGTTCCAGGACGAGTTCCGGGCGGAGCGAGAGTGCCTCCGCGAGGCGCTTCGCGGTTTCCCGCTGCGGCGGCGTCAGGTCGGAGCGTCCGGCGATGAATTCGACGTGCGACAGCTCGTCTGCCTCGACGCCCAGCAGGTTGCCCAGCAATGCAAACGGGGACGCGACAATCTTGACGATCAGGTTCGCGAGCGCGCCGAGCACGACACCGCCATAGCTGAACTCCGGGTCGCTGACGTCGCCCTTCACCGGCAACTCGATGTCGATGACGCCGTCGGGGTCCTTCAGGAGTGCAACGGCGAGGCCGAGCGGGAGACTCATTGCCCCGGGATGCTCGACCTTGTCGCCCAGCTCGAAATCGCGCAGCACGATCCGGTTGTCACCGTTCAGCCGACTGTCGACGACGACATACCCGAGTTCGAGATCGAGCCGCCCGCTCGCGATTTCACGCCCGGCGAACGGAACCGTGTACGCCGAAAACTTGGGCATGTCGACGTTCTCGAATTTCACGGACACGTCCGTGTCGAGCGACGGATCCAGCGGCGTGACGGATCCCGACACGCGCACGAAACCGTGCTCGTCGACCCGCCCCTCGAGCGCGATGTTCGACGGCTCCCGGCTGTTCGACGCAATCGTCGAAATTTCGCCTTTCAGCTCGGCAATGCGCGCCGCAAACGGCAACGGCAGCGACTCATCGGCGAAATCGGCGCCCGAATTCTCGAACGTGACACGACCAACCCGGACCCGCAACGGCCCATCGTCCGACGCGGGCGCGTCGGCCGTGGCCACCGGGGGCGCGGCATCCTCCGACGGCGGCAACTGCGAGCCACGCTCGACCCGGCCGAGGTTCACGGTGCCGTCCGCGGCAACCAGGATATCGGCGTAGGCGCGACGAAACGCGATGGTGTCGATGGCGAGGGTCTTGCCCGCAAGTCCGAACTCCAGCCCGCCGACGTCCAGGGCATCCCAGCTTCCGAGCCTGGAACCGGTGTCCGTCTCCGTCACGAGGAAGTCGTGCACCTGGAAGCCCCCGGAAAGATCCAGCGGCTCGCTCGCATCGCTGCGCACCGTGACTTGCGCGTCCAGCGTGCCGCTGTCGAGGTTCACGTCCGCCAGCGGCTTCAGGTACGGGTGCCCGAAAGCGAGCACCAGGCCCTCGGCTGCCACGGTCCAGTCGACCATCGGTTCGGGCAGGGCGACCAGCGACCCGTCGACGCGAATCGTGCCTCCGCCGCGGGTCTCGATCGAGCCACTGAGCGGCATCTCGGCGCCGTCGCGATTGACGATGTCGGTCAGCACGAGGTCGACGGACGCGAGGCCGATCTCCGCGTACGGATCGACCGCATGGTCCTCGAGATCGATCGACAGGCGGCGAACGTCGACACGTTCAACGTGCACGTTCCACGGCGGGCCGGCAGCAGGCGGCGCCGTATCGACCTCCTCGCTGTCGGTCCGTTCCGGGAGCCAGTTGATCCGTCCGCCTTCGTCGCGGTAAACGCGCACCGCGGCATCCTCGACGAGTACGGACGGAACCGTCACCCTTCGTTCGGGCCATTCCACCGAAGCACCGGTGACGCGAAACGCCGGCAGTGCCAGTATGTCGCGCACCTGTTCGCCGTCGAGCGGCGTGCCCGGATCGGATCTGCGGACGCGCACGTCCGTCACGTCGAGCTCGAGGTCTTCGACCGACGCGCGGAGAGCCCCCCGGTCGTCGACGGAAACCGTATAGTTCAACGTGATGCGCGACAGTCCGTCGGGAATGCTGAAGCCCGTCGCCTGTCGCAGGTAGCGGGAAGGCAGCGAGAAATGCGGACCCTCGATCGCTGCCGCGCCGCTCGAGCGCAGCGGGTTCAGCTGCAGATCGCCGGACCATGTCAGCGTGCTGCCGTTTTCCGTCCGAATCTCGACCGACTGCACACCGGCGCGGCTCGGCAGCGTATTCAATTCTTCGATCCGTACGTTGACCGGCCCGAACTGCGAGCGAACCGGCGTCGACGGCATTCGATCCGTCCACTCGGCGGAACTCTCGTTCACGGCGAAATCGAAGATCAGGATACGCGGCAATCCACCGGGTGCGTCGGCGGCCGGCTCGGCGGCCTCCGCCGGTGCACCGGCCAGGAACGCCACGTTCAGCAGACCGGAAGGCGCCCGGTCGAGCACGACCGCCGGTGCGTCGATGCGCACCTCGTCGAACGTCCAGGCCCGGCGGAACAACGAACTCGACTGGAAATTGACGAACAACGTCCGCACGCTGGCAACCGTCGAGCCATCGGGCGCATCCAGCGCCACGCCCTCGATCGTCAGGCTCAGCACGAACGGGTTGATGGCGACGCGTTCCAGGCGCAGCTCGGCCCCGTAGCGCTGCTGCACGATATCGATCGCGTTCATCCGGAGAAGCCACGGCGCAAGAAAGAAACCGCACAGCGCGTAGACAACCACCAGGCCTGCCGCGATCGCGAGCTTGCGCCGGTGACGCACGAAGCTATTGAGCCAAGTCGATTTGTCCGTCGATTCTTTTTCGGACATCACCCCGATCCGGTGTGTCTCATTCTTTTCGGGCCGCAATCTTACGCCGGAACAAACGCCACGACCCGCTCAATTGTCCAGAATGCGGCGATCGACCCGATCCCGTAGGCAACCACCCGTTCGACCGTGCCCGGTCGCAACGACACGGCGTAACGCCCGGCCGCGCCGACCAGCAACACGGCGGCAACAAACAACAATTGCCCGAGCTCGACCCCGACATTGAACATTAACAATGCCACCGGGATGGCCTGCCCGGGCAGGCCGACCTCGGCGAGCGCGCCGGCAAATCCCAGCCCGTGCAGCAGCCCGAAGGAGAACGCCACCACCCAGGGCGAGCGCGCGGTCAGCCCCGGCTTTCCCTGGAGGCCGTGCACGACTTCGGCCGCGACGAACACGATGCTGAGCGCGATGATGGCCTCGACGGGCGCGCCCGGCACATGGACCCAGCCGAGCGTCGCGGCGACCAGCGTCAGGCTGTGCGCCAGCGTGAATGCGGTGACCGTCATGACGATGCGCCGCGCCCCTCTCACCAGCAACAACAGCGCCAGGACGAACAACAGGTGGTCGAGCCCGCCCAGGATGTGCTCGACGCCGAGAACGAGGTAGCTCCACGCAATCTCGCCCTGCCCGGCCGGTTCGGCAACCGTGAACCGCGGCCGTTCCAACGGCAGGCGCTCGACCTGGCTGGCACCGTCCAGCCACTCAACCCGCGCAATGACGTCGGTGACGCCGACGGCGCTCCCGTCGATGCGAATCGTCGCGCCCGCCAGGCCACCCGGAAACTCGACATCCTGTTGCTCGGTCCAGGATCCGCCGACGTACGTCGTGCGCATATCGTCCAGCATGACGGCGGAGGACGGCAGGACCACGTACGCGGCGAGGCGACGATCGGGGCCCTGCGCCGGCACCTTCCACGTCATCCGGAACTGCTGCTCGTCGAGCTGCCGGAATTCGAGATACGCCGGCCGGAACACGTCCGCCAGCACGGGCGACGCGACCATGAGCAGCAGGGCCAACGCGGCCAGGCGGCCGCTGCTCATCGCTCTCCCGCCGCAACGGACATCGCGTCGTCGGTCGTAACGACCCGGTAGCGTTCGCGCAGGGATTCGAGCAACGCTTCGTCGGCCTGCCGACGGCGATCGTCCAGCACATCGCGCAGCACGGCCTGCCGCACGTCGTCGAGGGCAGCCGGCCGGCCGTCGATCCTGGACTCCAGGCGCACGAGATGCAGCCCGAATCCCGAGCGGATCCTGACGAACTCGCTTGCGACCGGCAGCTCCGCGAGGCGACTGGCGAACTCGCTGCCGAACGTGCGCTCGACGTCGCGCAACGGACGCCGCTCGACACGCCCGGGCAGGAGCGTCGCGTCGCCCGGCACGGCACCGGCATCGACGTGCAACGCGCGTTCTGCAGTGTCGACGACGGCAGCCAGGCCGTCGCCGTGGCGCCGCGGGTCGAAGTAGACCTGCCGGAACGTGAACTGCGGCTCGATGCGGTAGTCGTCCGGGTGCCGCGCGAGCCAGGCGTCCAGTTCACTGTCGCTGACGGTGTCGTCGACGAGCGCCTCTGTCAGGAAGCTAACCTTCTGCACGACGCGCCTGCGGATCACCGGGTCGTCCAACTCGAAACCCAGCGCGACGCCTTCGCGATACAGCATCTCCTCCCGCACCCAGTTGTCGACGAGGCCGTCGAGTTCCGCGGGCGTCGGCGGGCGCTGCCACGCACGTTCGAACTGGGCGCGCAATCCAAGCACCCGTTCGTTGTCCACGACGATATCCGTCGGCGCCTGCAGCGCGTCCCGGTTCAGCGCTGAGAACCCGGCGAACAGCAACGCGCCGACCAGGAAAAAATGCAACAGGGGTTCACGAATCAGTCGGCGCATGGGCTCCTGCCAGCAGCACTGTGGGCGGCCTCCGGGACGTATCGGGGCGGGCATTCTTGCAACTTTGCCCCGGCATTGCCATCCGAATGTCGGGGCAGGTCCGGACGGACGCGTTCTACGCCGATCTCGACGCAAACGGCGTCGACTCGGCGGACCTTTCGATGCGGGATGAGAAGCGCCCGCACCGCAGGCCCTTTTCTTCGGTCCTGAAATTTTCCAGTCGGTTTCCGATTCGCCAGTGCTTGCGACGCCGATCAACGGCAACTACAGTCGGGGCTCGGGCGATGGGGGATGACCGCCAGGTCACGCAACTCCGTCGACTATCGAATCCATGACACAAGGACCCGGAGGTCGCCCCATGGGAATGCTCGATGCCATCATGAAGAACCCGGAGTTGCTCGGTGACGCGGCAAAGTTCGCTGCCGACAACCCGGAGATCGCGAAAGCCGCGATGAAGCTCCTGAGTTCGAACACCGGTGGCGGCGGGCTCGGCGGCCTGCTCTCGAATCTCGAATCGGGCGGGCTCGGAGATGCCGTCTCGTCCTGGCTCGGCAGCGGTTCCAACGAGGCCATCGACCCCGGCAAACTCACGGACGCCATCGGCGCGGACACGCTGTCCGGCTTCGCGAAAGACGCTGGCGTCAGCGGCAGTGAAGCCGGCGCGTTGCTCGCCGGCATTCTGCCCGGCATCGTCGACAAATTGAGCCCGGACGGCAAGCTGCCGGATGCCGGCGGCCTCGACAGCGTGCTCGGGGGCCTGCTCGGCAGCCTCGGCCGCTAGCGGCAAGCCACCATGGCCAGGTCCATCGACGCCTCGACGTCGGGTTTCACGCTTCTCAGCTTCGTGTGGCGCTGGATCGCCGCGATCGCATTGGTGCTCGTCACGTTCAACCCGTCCGGCCATTCCGCGTATCACTGGATCACGAGCGCGATCGGCGGCAGTACGTTCGGCCCGCTGCACCTGTTGCTGGTCGGCGTGTTGCTGGCCGGGTGGGCCGTATTCTGGATCGCGACCTGGCGCGCACTGGACACCCTCGGCGTGCTGCTGTCCGCGATCATCCTCGGTGCCATCATCTGGCTGCTGGTCGATCTCGGATGGGTGGCCACGGACTCCGTGTCCGCGCTGACCTGGATCGCGCTGTTCTGCCTGGCAACGATCCTCGCGATCGGCGTGTCGTGGTCGCACATCTCGCGGCGCATCACCGGCCAGGTGAACGTCGAGGACATCGACGACTGAGCGCGGCCGGGGGCGCGCCCCGGCCGCTCTGCCCCAGACCTACCGCCGCCGCATCGGCGCCCGCATCGAACGCGGCCGCGACATCTGCCGCGACATGCCTCGCTGGCGCGCGCTGTAGTCGCGGTTCAGGCCGCTGCGATCGAACTGCGACGTCGATGGCCGCGTGCCTGCCCTGTCCGTCGTTCGGTACCCGGAACTCGACGAGGAGCGGTTCAGGTTCGACGTCGACAGGCCCGAGTCGCGCCACTGGCCGTTGTCGCGGGTCTGCCACTGATCACCACTACGACGCGCCACGTTGCCGTCACGATCCGCGAACACGTCGTTTGCGCGATTCGTCGCGGGACGTGCCTCGCGCAGGTTCTGCGTCGCCGTCGCGCGGTCTGCATTGCGCGCACGGTTCTCCGGTCGGTCGTAAATGTTGGTCCTGGCACGATCCAGATCGCGGGCACCGTGGTGGTCGATCCGGTTGCCGAGGTCGTTTCGGTCGCCGATGCTGTTGCCGATATTGATGTCGCCGTTGTTAATGAACACCGGCCCGTGGTAGCCGCCGCCGTACCAGCCGCCGCAACAGCCACCGGGCCGGTAGACCGGCGCATAGCCGCCGCCCCATGCCACACCGAAGCTGAAGAAGCCGTTCGTCCAGCTCAGGCCGAACGTCCAGCCGGTCCAGGGGTTGTAGCCGACGTGGAATCCCCAGGTCGGCGGCCGCGGGTAGTACCAGCCTCCGCCGTAGTACGGCGGGTAGTACCACCCCGAACCGTAGACCGGCACGCCGTAGTACGGAAACGACCACATGTAGCCCGGCGTGTAGCCGACGTAGACGACTTCGGGCGTCGATTCGTAGATGTGCACGTAAGTCGTGTTGTACGCCGGCGAACTCGGCGGAATCTTCTGGATCTCTTCTTCGGGAATCGAATCAGCCACGACCCACGGCCCGGTCGCTGACGATGCAACGAACCAGACGCCCGCGTCGACGGCATAGTAGCGGCCTTCGATCTCGAGCACCTGTGTGCCGGTGTTCAGTGCATAGGACACCTTCGTCCCGGGAATCTTCTCGAACTTCGGCTCGCCGTCATACTGGACGCTGAGTTTCGCTTCGCTGCGCTTGATCGCCGCGGTCTGCGGGACGTGGGCGTCGAGCACCGCGTCTTCCGCTTCCGGCGTGCCGGCGACGAAGGTGCGCAAGCCGCCGATGGCGGACGCGGGCGGAATCTCCGCAAAACTCGCCGGCAGTTCGTCGCCACGCACGAACGTCCAGGGCCCTTCGGTCGACTTCGCGCGAAACCAGCGCCCGGACAGCAACACGTACATGTTCCCCGTCGACAACTCGCGGAGCCACGGCGTCTCGGTATTCTTCACGTACAGCAGCTCGCCGCCTTCCACCGCCTGCCAGTCGGGTCCACCCTGCGTCGAGATGACCTCGGTGGGCTCACTGGCGGTGACGATCGCGGGCGGCGTCGACGGCCCGTCTTCTGCGCCGTCTTCCGGCGCCGGCAGCATCTTGACGAGGTCCGCCGGCGGCGACGATGTCGGCACCCACGGGCCCATCGGATCGTCGGCCTCGTACCAGAACCGGCCATTCGACAGGTAGTGGCGGCTACTGCCCGTCCGCCGGACGACGAGCAGCGGCGTGTTGACGATGCGCTCGTAGCCGCTCTTTTCCACTTCGATGTAATGGGGCTTTCCGTCGTACAGGAGCAGCACGGACAACTCGTCTCGGAACAGGATCTGCGGGGGATCGTTCTTCAGCTCCGCCAGGCTCTCGCGCTGGATGCGGGCCGTGTCCAGGCTGGCCGACAGGCGCTCCATCGAAATCTCGAAGCCGGTCTGCGGAATAGCCGCCTCCACGATGGTGGTGAAACGCTGTTCCTGTGCGTCGTTCGATTCCGGCCACCGGACGTTCGTCACCCGGACGTCGCGGATGAAAGCCGATCCATTCTCCTTGTTCGTATCGATTTTCGCCTCGAACCAGAACGCACCGAAGATCGGCTCGCTCTGGCCCTTCATCTCCAGCGACATGGCGGCACGGCCTTTCAGCACGTTGCCTTCAAGGCTCTCCGGCTGAGGCTGGTAGACGACGATCGTGCCCTCTTCGGCCGTCACTTCCTGCGGCCAGTCGCGTGCGCCGGCCGTTGTCGAGCAGGCCAGCGCGAGGACCGCAATTGCAAAGCAGCGAAAACGTGTCAGCCGACGCCACGTGCTCACGCAGACGCTCCCGAGTCGATGCGATCCCGAAAAGCGCGAATCCTGAAGGCAAACCAGATGCGCAGCGCGCCGATCAGGATCGCCCACGCGGCGATGAGATAGATGACCGACAGCCCGCCGACTTCCGGCTCGAACAGGATGAGCAGCGCGAACAGGACGGAGATGCCGCCGGACAGGTACAGAATCCACTCGTTGGGAATCTCGGCGCGCACTTTCCAGCCGAGGTACAGCGACGTCGTTCCGACGAACATGGCGATGAAGGCGACGACGTAGATGAACACGATCATGCTGACCGGCGGCACGGCGAGCGCGTAGCCCCCGGCGAGTACGCCGGCGATGCCCAGGAGCAGGATGACCCACCAGCCGTCCTTGTCGCGATTCGAGATCGCGCCCCAGATGTTGACGGCACCGTCGACGAGTACGTATGCAGCGAAGAACATCGACAACACCAGCAATGCAGCACCGGGACTCACGAACGCCAGGATGCCGAACAGGACCGCCGCGACACCGCCGATCAGGAAAACCCACCAGGCGCGATTACAAAGCGCGGATGCGCCGTCTCGTACCGCTGCTCTTGCTTCACTCAGTCTGTCGTTCATGGCCGTCCCCTGATCTTGTTTTATTTCGTTGTTATTTCGTCAGCCGCGGATGCAGCCGGGCTCCTGCCGCAATGATGAGCGACGCCACCGATGTCAAGCAAGGCTTCGTCGCCCTTGTTCCAGAACACGATGCCCTCGCCCGAATAGCGGGCACCGGATGCGGCGCGCTCACCCTGCAGAATGTGATCGCCGTCAGGCAGGCGCAATCGCAAGGTTTCCGGCCCGACGAAAACAGCGTGCACCTGGAGTCCGCCGTCACAGTCGAACCTTGCGTCGACGCCGTCGACCTGCTGTTCGCTGCCGGCAAGGTCACGTGCGTCCGCCACCGGCGACGCGCCCGGTTGCGGCAGCTGCCCGCACGCAGCGACGACGAGGGTCGCCAGCACGTACGTGGAGCGCCACGGGCCATGTCTGCCGATCGTGGATCGTATTGTAGTCATGTCACGAGTTCCCGCCGCATCGGATGCCGTGTCCGTCGAATATTAACAGCCCTCGCGGCGGGCTCGACACGCATTGCGGTTCAAGGGCCGCGGCGCGCGCCGATCTGTCGCCGGGAATCGCGAATCTCATCCGCCAGCGCGGCCGGCAGTTTTGGCGAGGATAGCGCCCGTTCGAGTTCCCGTACGGCATCGTCGATACGGCCGAGGTCCGCGAGCGCCCACGCCAGGTTGTTGCGCGCCATCGCGTAGTCGGGATCCAGCGCCAGCGCGCGCCGGTAGTGGCTCTCCGCGGCCGAGGCGTCGCCGGATGCGTAGGCGACGTTGCCGAGGCCGAACCACGGCATCGGCGCCTCGGGCCAGTGCCGGGCCGTGGTTCTCCACGCCATGCGCGCGGCGGCCGCGGCGGCGACGCGTTCGAAATCGGCGACGGCGGAAAACCAGCGTTCCCTGTCCGGCTCGGACGGCAACTCGTCGGGGCGCAACACGACGATGCCCCAGAAGTCCGCGCGGGCCCAGGTGCGCAGGAACACGTCGACCGCCGTATGCCGTTCCCTGTCGGTGCCCGACCGCAGACTGACGATACCGCGCACCGGGTCGAGCGCGTAGACGACGGCAAAGTGCCAGCGGGGGTACCACGCGACGCCCAGGTTCTGCAGTACGAGCACCGGCCGCCCGGCGGCCAGCTCGCGGCCCACGGCCTCGAGCGTGCCGTCGACGCGATACGGGATGCGGCCGGCCGCCCTCGCCGCGGCGGCGACTTCGACCTGGAAGCTGCCCTGTCGGCCCGGTACGTAGACGCGCTCGACCAGCCAGGGCAGGCTGACGGCGGCGCCACTGCGCTGCAACACGGTTTGCAGCGCGGCCGGTCCGCACTGGTAGCGGTCCTGCGGGACGAAGGGCGTTTCGGGAACGGCGACTGCCGTGACGTACTCGCCGAAGCCGGCAGCGGGATAACTTGCGCAGCCCGACGTCAGCATTGCCGCCAGCGTTGCGGCGACAAGGCCGGCGGCGCCCCACGGCCGCGGGCGCCGCCGTGATCCAGGCGTTGGCTTCAGATGGACTTGAAGATGTCGGTTACGCCGACGACTTCGAGGATCAGCAACACGAGGAAGACGACACCGATGACGGCCAGCGCATCGCCGCCGGCCGTCTGCTCGTCGATCCTGCCTTGCAACGCCGCGACTTCAGCATCGCTCAGACTGTCAACGCGCGCCAGGACCACTTCCGGCGACACGCCGAAGCGCGTGAGTTCCGCGGCCACGTCGCTGCGCGACAGGAAAGCCTCGATCGTGGCGCTGCGCGACGCATGCTGTTCGATCTGGCGCGCGTCGGCGCTGCTGATCATTCCCGCCTGGGATACCTGGGCAAAGCCGAGGCTCGTGAAAGCGAAGATGGCAAGCTGCAACACGCACTGGCGACCGAAGCCGACTCGGCGGATGAAGCCCCGGCGTTGCCCGGTCGCGGTGTTCGAATCCTGCATGTCGTTCCCCTGTTGGGTTGATTCGTGCCGGAACCTTTCCGTGTTCCGCACATGATCCGGTGTCGCATTGCGGCCGATCGTCCCGGTACCCGGCAATGCGCAGTCGGCCGATATTCCGAAATCTACCGTATGCCCCGCCCATCGGCTAGACTTGACGGCACATTGTCAACGCCGATCCGGCGACCAGTTTTTCGGGGAGTGAGTGATAATCATGAAAAATTTCAGATCCATGCGCTTCGCCTGCGCGTTTTCCGCGTTCCTGCTGACTATTTCGGGTGTGGCGTCGGCCGACGACGAGTTGCCGGACGTGACGTCGGACGGCCTGAAGCGCATCGAGAGTGCAAAGGTCGATGCGCTGTACTGGACCGAGGGCGCCACGCTGGAGGGTTACGACTCGATCAGGATCCTGGATTGTCCCGTCGCGTTCCGGAAAAACTGGAAGCGCGACTTCAACATGAGGCCGACCACTCTCTCGGGCCGTGTCGGGGACAGCGACATGGAGCGCATACGCAATGGAATCAGCGAGATGTTCCGGGACGAGTTCACCGAAACCCTGCAGGACGGCGGCTACAACGTTGTCGAAGAGAACGGACCGAATATCCTCCTGCTCCGTCCGGCTATCGTGAATCTCGACGTCACGGCCCCGGATCTGCGCGATGCCACTCGCACGCGAAGCTATGTCGCAAGCGCCGGCAGCATGACCCTGTACATGGAGTTGTACGACGGACTGACAGGCGCAAAGATTGCCGAGCTTGCCGATAGCGAAGGCGCGCGCGACAACGGCTACTTCCAATATTCGACGTCGGTCTCGAACAAAGCCGAGGCCAGGCGCATACTCAAGAAGTGGGCAACGTTGCTGGTCGACGCGCTCGACGAGGCGCATGCCAATCTCCCGGCAAACACCGACCCGGCAGGGACGGACTAGTTCACTGCCTGCCGAAACGCCCCGGCGCGAATGTGGCTGATCTTGTCGCCGATCGGCAGCCGAAAGAAATGCCGGAGTTCTGCGACGGCGGTGGCATCGAGCGCCGCCGTGTCGCCCGCCAACCGGTGACAGAAACGCGCGGCAAAATCGTTCGCTGATCGGTAGCGATCGATTTCGGCCGGCTTGAGTCCCTCGCGGAAGCGCACGTCCTCGAACAGCCAACGGTGCAGGTTGCGCAACAGCGTCCGTTTGCCCTGCTCCGCCGCGAGTTGTGCCGTGCTGACGTACTTGTCGATCTCGGCCTGCAGTTCCAGTTCCAGCAACGAAACGGCCCGCCCCTGCCGCGCTTTCCAGATGACGCAGTTGAAGTGGCTCACGCCCTCCACGACCTTCCACAGGTCGTCGAGGGCGCTGGCTTCCAGTCCCGCCAGCGGGTCCGACGCCTCGACGCGTTCGAGCAGGGCGCTGTCGAGAAACAGGGACAGCGACAGCTCGTCATCCTGCTCCGCGAGCAACAACGTTTCGTCCGTTCCGTCCTGCATGACCGCCGGCCCGAGCGCCGTCGCGACGGCGCGGTCCGTGATCAGGAAATCCCGGACGTCGTAGCCATCGGCGACCCGGTAAAGCGCGCTGAGCCGTGATTGCAGCGCCTCGATCATCTCAGTGTCGGCGCAATCCGCCGGAGGATCGAATAGGGACGACGTTCTGCTCCCGCAGGATCTGTTCGGCGCGGCGGCTCCCGGTCTTCAGCCAGACTTCGTAGGTGCGCAGGACGTCGGTTCCCGAGCCGCTGCCCGCACGCACCTCGTTCAGCACGTCGACCAGCACGTGGAACTTGCTCGCCAGCTCCGCGAAGACACCGGCGAGCACCCGGCCACGTGCCGAACCGCGCACCTCCTCGGACAGCGAACCGTAGGCGTTACCGCCCATCGAGATGTAGTAGTCGACGTCGACGGCCGCCGTGGACAGGCTGTCGGCGAAGAAGCCGGAAATGAACAGGGAGACGTCGCCGATGCGACGCAGGCAGTGATTGCGTTCCTCGACGCTGGCCGCGTCGGCGGCGTCGGCCAGCATCAGCGCGAGCGGCCGGATGCCGTAGACCTCGCCTTGCTGTTCGTAGAGCTGGTCCGATCGCGAGAACAGCGTCAGCAGGTTGACGACGTAGTGGGCCGCGTGCGGATCAACGGCGACCCGCTGTCGCGACATGGCCTCGTCGATGGAGGTCCGGAAAAAGTCTTCCAGGCTCTCCACCGCCTGCACCCGGCAGGACCCACCTTCAAGCTCCCGATCTCGCACCATCGACGCTCCTTGGTTGTCGGTCGGTATAACCGATACACAAAGCTCGTCCCGTGATCAAGTTCACGTTGCAAGATCTTAATATTTCTCCAGTTTTAGCAGCAGGCCAGGCAGACTGCTAACGGCCCCGGGTGGCGTGCCATTCAGCCAGCGTCGTGCCCGATGACGCCAGTTCCCCGAGCAGCGGCGCCGGCGTCCAGTTGGCGGACCCGAAACGGTCGCGGAACTCGCACACGCGCGCGTACACGGCATCCAGGCCGATGACGTCCGCGGTGTGCATCGGGCCGCCACGCCAGGCCGGGAAGCCGTAACCGTAGACGTAGACGACGTCGATGTCCGACGGCCGCTGGGCGATGCCCTCCTCGACGATCCTGAGGCCTTCGTTGATCAGCGCAAACAGAAGGCGATCGACGATTTCGCCGGCATCGATCTCCCGGCGCGCCACGCCGTGCGCCGCGGCCTGTGCCTCGACGAGCCGCAGGACCTCCGGGTCCGGCGACGGCGCCCGCGTGTCCGGATCGTAAGTGTAGAAGCCGGCGCCGGTCTTCTGGCCGAGCCGCCCCGCCTCGACGAGCGCGTCGGCGACGGCATGGACACGGGGGTCGCCGCGGTCCTCCGGCTTCAGGCCCTCGCGCGCCTTGTAGCCGACGTCGAGCCCGGCGAGGTCGAAGACGCGCAGCGGACCCATGGCCATGCCCCACTGCTCCATCGCGGTGTCGATCGCTTCGGGTGTCGAGCCCTCGATCAGGCAGAGCTGCGCCTCGCGGCCGTAGTACTGCAGCATGCGATTGCCGATGAAGCCGTAACAAACGCCGGCTACCACCGGGATCTTGCGAATGGCCTTCGCGAGGTCCATGCAGGTCGCCAGCACGTCGTCGGCCGTCTGTTCGCCGCGGACGACCTCGAGCAGCTTCATGATGTGCGCGGGACTGAAAAAATGCAGGCCGAGGACGTCCTGCGGCCGCGACGTTGCCGCCGCGATCCGGTTCACGTCCTGATAGGACGTGTTCGTCGCCAGGATCGCACCCGGCTTCGCGATGCCATCGAGCTTCTCGAAGATGTCCTGCTTGAGCCCGAGGTTTTCGAACACCGCCTCGACGATGAGGTCGGCATCCGCCAGGTCGCCGTACTCGGTCGTACCGCGAATGCGTTTGCGCGTTGCGACGGCCTCGGCCTCGGTGAGCTTGCCGCGCTTCACGCCACCGGCGTGGTTGCGGGCAATCGTCTCGAGCCCCCTGGCGAGCGCCGCATCGTTGACCTCGAGCAACGCAACGTCGAGCCCCGCGTTTGCGAAGTTCATCGCGATGCCGCTGCCCATGGTGCCGGCCCCGATGACGCCGACCTTCTGCACGTCGCGCCGCGGCGTGTCCTTTGCCAGCCCGTCGACGCGGGCCGCCTCGCGTTCGGCGAAGAACAGGTGCCGCAGCCCGGCGGACTGCGGACTCGCCATGCACGCGACGAACGCCTCCCGCTCGATGGCCATGCCGTCCGGGAACGGCCGTGTCATGGCCGCCTCGACGCAGTCGACGATTTTCTGCGGCGCGAGCTGGCCGTGGGCGCGCTTCGCGAGATGCTTCCGGTATTCCGCGAACAATGCCGGGTCGGCGGCGGCCACCGCGCGTTCGCTGGTCCTGCGCGGCCCCGCACCCTCGGCGACCCGGCGACGGGCGTAATCCATGGCGGCATCGGGCAACGGCCCGTCGACAACCTCGTCCACCAGGTTCAGCGCGACCGCGTCATCGGCGCTGATGGGGTCGCCACTCGTCATCAGGTCGAGCGCGGCCCGGACCCCCGCCAGGCGCGGCGTGCGCTGGGTACCGCCGGCACCGGGCAACAGGCCGAGCTTGACCTCGGGAAGGCCGACTCGGGCCGACGCAACGGCAATGCGGTAGTGACTGGCCAGGGCCAGCTCGAAGCCGCCGCCGAGGGCCGTGCCGTGCAGCGCCGCGACGACCGGCTTCTTCGAGGCCTCGACCTGGTCGAGCAGCTCCGGCAGCCACGGGTCGGCCGGCGGCTTGCCGAACTCTCGGATGTCGGCGCCCGCGACGAACGTGCGGCCCTCGCAGTGGATCACGACGGCCCGGCTCGCGTCGCCCTGCGCGAGACGGATCGCTTCCTGGATCCCCTGTCGTACATCGTGGGACAGCGCATTCACGGGCGGGTTGTTGATGACGATGAGGCCGATGTCGTCGACCAGTTCGTAAGTCACGGGCATCGTGTTCCTTCCTCGTCAGTTGGCATTCCGGCAAACAGTCGGTATGTTACTGAGCTGTGCACGCCTCGTCATCATTTCCGCTCTGCGACATGTATCGCCAACTCATTGATCAGGCAGAGAAATACCTGCGATCCCTGAATACCGGCGATAACATCGCGAACCAGCTCAAGGGCTCGTTGGCAAAGCTCATGGCGGCCGGCGAGGCGAATGCGGATGCCGCGTGCCGACGGCTGCTGCTGAGCCGGCGCACGTTGCAGCGGCGCCTCAAGGCAGAGCGGACCAGTTTCCAGAAGGTCCTGAAGGAGGCGCGCGCCGAACTCGCGGTCCGCTACCTGCGTGACGAACGCCTGAAGGCGCTGGAAGTGGCAATGCTCCTCGGCTACTCGAGCATCAGCTCGTTCACGACCGCGTTCAAGTCCTGGTACGACATGCCGCCGGCCGAGTACCGGCAACGCATCCTCCGCATCGCCGGCGCCTGACGGCACTCGGGGCACACCGCGGCCCATTTCCGACCCCCGCCCACGCACCCGGATCAGCCTGAATTAGGCTAGAATGCGCGGCTCGCTTCCGGAGGACGATTCATGCTGGAAAAGCTCGATTTTTACATAGACGGTCAGTGGGTGCCGCCGGTCGAACCGCGCACGCTGGACGTCGTCAACCCGGCCACCGAGGAAGTCTTCGGCCGCATCAGCCTCGGCTCGGCCGCCGACGTCGACCGGGCGGTCGCCGCGGCCAAACGGGCCTTCGAAAGCTACTCCCGGACGACGCGGGAGCAGCGCCTCGAGCTGTTGCGCTCGATTCTCGAGGTGTTCAAGCGACGCCACGACGAGGTCGCCGAAGCGATCATGAACGAGATGGGCGCACCTTGGACCCTGGCCAAGGGTGCCCAGGCCGCCAGCGGCCCGCAACACATCAAGGCGGCCATCAAGGCGCTGGAAACCTTCGAGTTCGAAGAGAAGAGCGGCACGACACTGATCGTCCGCGAACCGATCGGCGTCTGCGGCCTGATCACGCCATGGAACTGGCCGATGAACCAGGTCGCGGTGAAGGTCGCGCCCGCCCTCGCTGCCGGCTGCACGATGGTGCTGAAGCCGAGCGAGATTGCGCCGTTCGACGCGATGCTCTTCGCCGAGATCCTCGACGAAGCCGGCGTTCCCGCCGGCGTGTTCAACCTGGTCAACGGTGACGGTCCCGGCGTGGGCACCGCACTGAGCCAGCACCCGGACGTCGCGATGGTGTCGTTCACCGGCTCGACCCGGGCCGGCGTCCTCGTCGCCCAGAACGCGGCGCCGACGGTCAAGCGCGTGGCGCAGGAACTCGGCGGGAAATCCGCGAACATCATCCTCGACGACGCCGACTTCGAAAAGGAAATTGCCGCCGGCGCGGAAAACTGCTTCGACAACACCGGCCAGTCCTGCGATGCACCGACGCGCATGCTGGTGCCGAAGGCACGCCTCGCCGAGGCCGCCGAGATTGCCGGGCGCGTTGCTCGCAACACGATCGTCGGTGATCCACGTGACGAGAAGACGCAGGTCGGCCCGCTGGTGTCCGACGTGCAGTGGAAGAAGGTGCAGGACTTGATCCAGCGCGGCATCGACGAAGGCGCAGAACTCGTCGCGGGCGGCACGGGCCGGCCGGACGGCATCGAGCGCGGCTACTTCGTCAAGCCGACGGTTTTCTCCGGCGTGAACAACAACATGACGATCGCCCGGGAAGAGATCTTCGGGCCCGTGCTGTCGATCCTCCCTTACGAGGACGAGGACGACGCCGTCCGCATCGCGAACGACACACCGTACGGGCTGTCCGGCTACGTATCGTCGGGCAGCCTCGAACGTGCCCGCCGGGTTGCCTCGAAAATGCGTACCGGCATGGTGCACATCAACAATGCCTGGCTGGACAGCATGGCACCGTTCGGTGGCTACAAGCAGTCGGGCAACGGCCGTGAGTGGGGCCCGCACGGTATCGAGGAGTTCCTCGAGACAAAATCCATCTACGGCTACGAGGAACGCAAGGCATGAAGTGGATCCTGACGGGGCTCGCCGCGCTGCTGCTGGCAGCGGGCTGTGCCAAGGAGTCGTCGTTGCCGACGCCGTCGGGCAAGGGTACGATCCGCGCGGTCAACGCGATCGCGAACTCGCCCAACGTGGCTTTCAGCATCGAGGAACGAGGCATCGGAACGCTCGGCTGGAAAGCTTTCAGCGGGGGCGTTCGATTCGACGATTTCGAGTACAACTTCAACTTCGATACGGCCCTGGCCGGCAACCTGTCGACCACGCGGGTCGCCACGGTCACGCAGAAGGTCGACGCGGGTCGCGACTATACGTTCGTACTGACGGGAAACCTGGCCTCGCCCACGGTCACGACCTGGGAGGCCGATGAACCGCAATTCGGTGACAGCGCCACGACGTTCCTCCTGCGCTTCGGCCACCTTGCCCCCACCCTGGGTGACCTCGATGTGTACGCCGCGGAAGCCGGGGTCGACCCGGTCGCCGGCATGGCCATCGCGACGGTGAGCAACGGCGCCGTTTCCGATTACGTCGAACTCGAATCTGCCTCGCTCGTCATCACGGTTACGGAGAACAACGACCCGGGCGCCATCGTGTACCAGACGAACACGTTGGCGTACAACGCCAGCACGGCATACTTCCTGACGATCTTCGATGGCGATCCGGCGAACGCAGCACCCTATGAACTCCGCCTGGCGACCAACAGCTCGGGCGCGAACACGCTGACGGACGCTCGAGTGGCGCCGACGGTCCGTATCATGCAGACCGCCATGAACCTGCCGTCCGCCGATGTCTACCAGGACGAGGCACTCACGGACCTGCTGGCCGAGGACCTGGCGTTCGGCGACATTACCGGAGACCTGGAGATCGATGCCGGCACCACCGAGTTCACCATCACGGCAGCCGACAACGCCGGTTCGATTCTGCTCGAAGGCTCGCTCACCACGGCGTCCGGCGTCCCGAACAATGTCGTCATCTTCCGTGACGAGGCAGAATTCGATGCCACTTCCTACGTGGCCGATCGACGACCGGTATCGACTTACGCCAAGCTACGTGTGTTCAACAGCGTGTCGAACTTCGAAGGGCTGGATCTCTACCTCGTCGATGCCGACGAACCGATCGACGATGCGATTCCCCGGCAGGGCCTTGGTTATCCGAGCCTCGGCAACACGCTGACGCTGGCGGCGGACAGTTACGACCTGTACGTGACGGAGGTCGGCGAGAAGACGGTCGTCGCGGGCCCTGAGCGGCTCGACCTGGCGCTCGGCGATTCGGTAGAGGTATTGCTGCTGGACACGGCCGACCCGGCGACCGCAGAGATCGTTATCGTTCCTCCGCCGTAGCGGCTTCGATGTAGGCAGCGCGGTCGTTCGCCGCGTCGATCTCCGTCAGGTTCTTCACGTTGTACATCGCTGCATCAGCGATGCTGATCAGGTGCCAGAGTTCCTCGCCGTGCTGCGGCATCAGCGCGATACCGACACTCGCCGTGCAGCGAATCTCCTGGCCCTGGATGATGTAAGCCTCGGAGGCGGTGCTGATCAGGCGCTCGGCAATGTGGCGGGCGTCTTCGACGGAGACTCCCGGCAGCACGATGGCGAACTCGTCGCCACCCAGGCGACCGAGCACGTCTTCCGGGCGCAGGCAAAACTCCAGGCGGTGGCCGAATGCCTTGAGGAGCGCATCACCGGCCTGGTGGCCGAAGCGATCGTTGATGCTCTTGAAGTGGTTCAGGTCCAGGTACAGTACCGCGCCCTGCGAGCTGCCGCGGATACAGGTGGTGGCTTCCTTCTCGAAACCGCGGCGATTCAGTACGCCGGTCAGCGGGTCTCGCAGCGCCTCCGCCAGCATGCGACGCTCGTTCACCTTGCGCTGCGTAATGTCGATCAGCGTCAGTGAGAAATCGTGCCCCACCGGCTCGCCGATGACGCGCAGCCAGGACTCACCGCTCTCCCCTTCCAGCAGCGTCTCGAAGCTGATCGTGGTCTCCGCCCTGTCCGCGTCGGCAAAATGGGCAATCAGCCGACCGGGCTCGAGCTGGCGCAGGTCGGACAGCGCCTGGCCGACGAGCGAGTCGCTGTCGCATCCGAGGTGCGACTCGGCGGCGCGATTGGCAAAGACGCAACGGAAGATGCGGCGATCACCGTCTTCGGCGGCGGCGAATCGCAGGATGCCGTTCGACGACGTCTCGATAAGGGTCCGGATGAGATGCTCGCTGTCGGCAAGCTGGCTCAGGGCTTTTCGCCGTTCCGTGACGTCGCGGCACACGACGACCGTGCCTTGCCGCCGCCGGTTGGCGTCGAGCAACGGCGCGACGCTGACCTCGTACGTCCGCGACGCATCGAGTCTGAGCGTCTGCGTCATGTCCAGTTCGCTCGCCTGCGCGAGCACGGCGCGCGCCTCCGGCACGTCTTCCCAGAGCTGCCGGCCGAGCAGCTCGGATTCGCGGCGGCCGAGCAGCTCTGTCGCCCGCAGGTTCGCGCAGATGATCCGGTCGTTGTTGTCGAGCACGATGATCGGGTCGCGGACGTGATCGAACAGCGTCTGGTAGGCAACGGGGCTGAAGTCGTGAACGCGCAGCGTAATGCTCGCGTACGTGTAGACGGGCAGCAGGATTGTCAGCGACAGCGACAGGAACGGGAACTCCGGCGGCCCGATGCCCAGGAAGTTGTTGCACACGCTGACGACGAACGGAACTGCCGCGCAGCCGATGAACATCATGACCGTTCGCCGGTGTGCCGGCGCAATGTTCGACAAGCGCGCGGTCAACGCCACCATCGAGAAAGCGAACAGGCCGTAAGCGAACGGCCCGTGCACGCGATTGAACCAGAAGTGATCGGTCAGGCGGGTGAACTCCGGTCCGTCCAGCGTAATCACCACATCCCAGATCATGTTGTGCATGGAATTCGTGGCGGCGAGGATCGTCGTCATCGTGGGGATGATGCAAAGTGCGGCAATCGCCATCGCCCCGGGCATGCCGCTGGTGAACTGCCGGTAGATGGCGTAGTACGCCACGGGCAGAAAGCCGGCCGCGAAAAACCCGAGCGTGCGGCCAACGCCGTAGATGTGTGGATCGGTCGTTCCGAACGTGAACATCGACCCGGCGATCAGCAGGCCGACCAGGACCAGGAATACCCCGATGATGCTTTGCGGCGACGAACGCGACACGTACACCGCCAGCGCCATGTACATGGCCGACGCGGCCGCGAAGATCGTGGGCAGCAGCGAGTTCAGCACGTCCACGGCTGCGCCTGTTCCGGACTGATGTCATTCTCGCGAAACATTCGCGAATTGTAGACATAATGCGCCGGCCGAAATGCGACGTGGTGCGCAGTTGGCGCGCCCCGCGCCCGCGCCGCTACAGGCCCTCGGCGGTGTCCTCGATGAGGGTGTCCACCACCGCCTGCAGGCTCTCCTCGATGGACTTGCCCGCCGCCTGCTCAATCTCGAAATCCCTGAGCTGGCGGTGTGCGCTGGTGCCCCGGGACAGGATGTTCCGGACGCCCGCGACCTCGGCCTCGCAGTCCAGCGCATTCGCGTCCTCCGCGATGAGCCCGAGCAGTTCGTCGAGCAGCTCGTCGAACGGCACGACGACACCGCGCGCCAGGTCGATCAACCCTGCATCGAAGCTGTAGCGCATGGCGCGCCACCGGTTTTCCCGAATCAGCATCGGCGTGTAGATGCGCCAGCGCTGGTTATGCCCCCGCAGCCGGCAAAGCATCCGCAGGATACAGGCGAGCAAGGCGGCAAGTGCAATCGCGTCGTCCATCCGGGTGCAGACGTCCATGATCCGGGTCTCGAGCGTCGGGAATCGGCCGCTCGGCCGCAGGTCCCACCAGATCTTCGTCGAGTCCTCGATGAGGCCGGCGTCGACCAGGATGCCGATGTGCCGCTGGTACTCCGCCCAACTCGCGAAACGTTCCGGCACACCGGTACGCGGCAGCGCGTCGAATACGGTCAGCCGGTAGCTCTTGAGGCCCGTGTCGCGACCGCCCCAGAACGGCGAGGAACACGACAGCGCGAGCAGGTGCGGCAGGAAATACGACATCTGGTTCATCAGGTCGATGCGCAACTCGTCGTCCTCGATGCCGACGTGAACGTGCATGCCGCAGATCACGAGACGCCGCGCCGCGCCCTGCATCTCGAACGTCAGCGACTCGTAGCGGTCCTTCTGCGTGTGCTTTTGCTCCGTCCAGCTGCTGAACGGGTGCGTCGACGCGGCGATTGGCGCGAGATTGTGCGCCGCCGCCGTATCGACGACGATGCGCCGGAGCCTCGCGAGGTCCTCGCGCGCCTCCTTGATGTTCTGGCAAACGCGCGTGCCCACCTCGATTTGCGATCGCAGCAACTCCGACGTGACCTGCCCCTTGGCCTGCGACTCGGCATCGGCCATCAGCGACTTGGGCGGATCGACCACGAGACTTCGCGATGCCTTGTCGACGAGAAGGTACTCCTCCTCGATGCCCAGCGTGAATTTCGGTCCGTTCTTCATGCGCCCCCCCTGTGAACCCGCGCTACGTCAGGCAGAACGCCGCTCGCCGCCCTGCTCTATCCCGCGCGCAACCGCATCGATTATTCGGTGCATGATCGTGCCGATCCTGACGACGCCGGCAGCGTCGCGCACCAGGTCCTGCCGGATCTCGATACCGACGCACGGCAGGTCCCGCGACTCGGCATGGTTGTCGACCGTGTAGTCAGCGGGCGCCTTACCCGAGTACGGTTCGTTGTCGCCAACGACGAAACCCTCGGCGCGAAAGCCCTCGAGGAAAGCCTTCCGCAACGTCTCGTCCTTGTCCCAAAGCACCCCGATTTCCCAGGGGCGCGTCTCACCGTTGAGCACCGGGGTAAAGCTGTGCACGGCGACGAAGGCCGGGCGCCGTCCGCAGGACATCAGCCGCTCGACCTCCGCCTCGATCGCTGCGTGGTACGGCCGGTAGATGGCGTCCGCGCGAGCCTCTTTCTGCGCCTGCCGGATGTGGGCGTTGCCCGGGACGTGAATGCCGTCCCCGAACGGCAGGAACGCCGTCGGGTCCATGAGGTCGCGATTGCAGTCGATGACGAGGCGCGAGTACTGCGCGAGCACGGCGGTGGCACCGAGGCTGTCGGCAAGGAACTCCGTCAGTGAACCCGCGCCGATATCGATGGCCAGGTGGCAGCGGCGCGCGAACGGGTCGAGGCCCAGGTGATTCAGGGAATCCGGGATGCGGCAACTCGCGTGGTCGCAGGTCAGGAGAATGGGACGGCGCGACTCCGCGTGCATGACGAAGAACGGCGGCGGCTCATCGGGCGCCAGCAGGGCGGATTCGGGCTGCGTCGGGCTGTCGGGCATGCTCTGGCTGCAAATGGCGGTGTCAGTCAGTGTACCGCATTGGGCATTGCAGCCAAGTTCGGATAGCCGCAGGCTCAGGCGCTCAGTTCACCCCGGGAGACGCGAGCCCAGGGCTCGAACGTGGCGACGGAGCTCGGCCGGGCTATGTAGTAGCCCTGCGCAAATTCGACGCCCAGCGTGCCCAGCTTTTGCAATACCTGCTTCGTTTCGACGCGCTCTGCGATGGTCTCGATGCCCATGGCGTGTCCGACTTCGCTGATCGCCTTGACCATGCTCTCGTCCACGGAGTCGTCGACGACGTTGCTGACGAACTGCCCATCGATCTTGAGATAGTCGACCGGCAGGTTCTTAAGGTAGGTGAACGACGACAGGCCGCTGCCGAAGTCGTCGAGCGAAAACTTGCAACCAAGCCTCTTCAACGCCTGCATGAAATGCACGACGCGGGACAAGTTCGAGATCGCCGCGGTCTCGGTGATCTCGAAGCAGATGGCACCCTGCGGCAGCTTCCGCTTCCCGAGCTCGTCGACGACAAAATCGAGGAAGCGATCCTCGCTCAGCGACGTCCCCGAAAGGTTGATCGCCAGCGTGTAACGTGCGTCAACGTCGCCGCTGCGATCGGCCAGTTCAGACAATGCCTTGTGGATTACCCAGCGATCGAGCGTGGACATCAGGTTGTAGCGTTCCGCGGCCGGAATGAACTGGTCGGGGCTGACCAGCGAGCCGTTCTCATCGCGCATTCGAAGCAAAAGCTCGTAGTGGCCGCGAACGGTGTTGTGCCGGTCGTTGATGCCGATGATCGGCTGGTAAAAGAGCTCGAGCCGCTCGTCCTCGACCGCGCTCGTGATGCGCGATACCCACTTCATTTCCTCGTGCCGTACCGTCGCGTCGCTGCCGCGGTACAGGTGAACCTGGTTGCGGCCCTGGTCCTTCGCGGAATAGCAGGCGACGTCCGCCGAGCTCATCAGCGTGGCCACGTCCCGGAGCTCCGAGGTCACCATGACGACCCCGATGGACACCCGCACGGCGGCAAACGCGTCCTGCCAGGCAAAGCGATAGGCCTCGATCGCGTTGCGGATGGACTCGGCGACATCCATCGCCTGTTGCTCGCTGCAACGCTCGAGCAGGATGCCGAACTCGTCTCCGCCGAGGCGCGCGAACACGTCGCTGGACCGGATCTGGCCCTGGACCGTCTCGGACACGCGGCGCAGCAGCTCGTCGCCCGCGGCATGGCCGAAAGTATCGTTGACCACCTTGAACTGGTCGAGGTCGAGGTACAGCAGCGCGTGCGACTGCTGCGCATCCTTCTTCAGCGCATCGAAGCTCGCCGCAACGCGGTTTTCGAACTCGCGGCGATTGATCAGCCCCGTCAGCGCGTCGTGTGCCGCCTGGTAGGACAGCTGCCGGAACAGGCGCGATTCCTTGCTGGTGTCGTGGAACACCATGACGGAGCCGATGATATTGCCGATGCGGTCCCGGATCGGCGCCGCCGAATCCTGGATCGGTACCTCTTCGCCCTTGTGCGTAATGAGGAGCGAGTTCTCGGCCAGCGTCACGACACGCCCGTCCTTCAGGCATCGCATGACCGGGTTTTCGACCGTTGCGCGCGTGTGCTCGTTGATGATCGTCATGATCTCGGTGACGGGCCTGCCACGCGCGCTCCGGAGGTCCAGCCCGGTCAGGTCCTGCGCGACCGGGTTGATGTAGTCGACGAGCCCCTCCGCATCCGTCGTGATGACGCCGTCACCGATCGACTGCAGCGTGACCTGGGCCCGCTCTTTCTCCTCGAAGATGCGCGTCTCTGCGACCTTGCGGTCCGTGATGTCCGTGATGGTGCCTTCGTGCGCGACGATGTTGCCGTCGTCGTCGTAAACGGCACGAGCATTCTCGAGCACCACGATCTCGCTGCCGTCCTTTCGCCGCAGGCGGTACTCGAAGTTCTTGACGATTCCCTCCGCTTCGAGCCGCGCGAAGACGCGCTCGCGGTCGATCGGGTTGACGTAGAGTATCGTCGTACGCCCCAGGGCCTTGATCTCGTCGACGCTCGAGTACCCGAGCATTTCCACCAAGGCCGGGTTGGCGGCGATGATGTCGCCTTCACGCGACGCGATGTAGACGCCGTCGATGACGTTCTCGAACAGGCCGCGATAGCGCGCCTCGCTGCTGCGCAGGCGCTCCTCGTCTTTCTGCCGCTTGATCGCGATACCGGCCAGGCGCGCCATTCGGCTCAACTTGTCCAGTTCGTCCGGGTCCGGCTCCCGCGCCTGCCGCGAATACACGTCGAGCGTCCCGATGGCCCGCCCGGCCTCGCCGCTGATGATGAAGGACCAGGCCGCGCCGATACCGTGGGCCTCGGCGTCGTCGAGGTAGTCGCTCCAGCCCGGTTCGCTCGCGATGTCGGCCGAGATCGTATCCTTGCCACGGTGCGCCGCTTTCCCGCAGGTGATCCCGCCGATGGCAACCGGGACAAAGTCGAGCCGCAGGCACAGCGCATCCGGCATGCCCGGCGCCTGTTCGAGCGTCAGCGTGCTCGCGTCGGCATCGAGCGTCATGATCGCCGCGGTCAGACCCTGCCCGATACGTTCGACGAATCGACAGATCGCGCGCAGCGTCTGGTCATAGGGGCTGCTCGAGGCAATCATTTCGAGGATCTTGTTCTGCGCGAACGCCAGCGTTTCGCTGCGCTTGCGCTCCTCGATATCCGTAATGGACACGCGCAGCAGTGACTGGCCGCGCGACGGCATCCGGCTGAATCGCACCTCGCAGGGGAACTCGCGCCCCGTGGAATCCCGGTGCAGCCATTCGAAGGTCGGGTGCTCGCCGTTCAGCGCGCGTTCGACGAGGCCGCGGCGCACCCCGAACGACGGCGTGCCGTCCGGTTGCGTCTTCGGGCTGATGGCCTCCGGGCCGATGGTCAGGAGGCGCGTCCTGGACAGGTTGAAGAGTTCGCAGGCCTTGTCGTTCACGTCGATGAACTTGTTGTTCTCGACGTCGAACACGATGATGGCTTCCGGCGCGTGCTCGACCAGGGCACGGTAGCGCTCCTCGTTCTCCTTGAGGGCGATCTCCGCTTCGCGGCGCTGCGTGACGTCGCGAAGGCTGATCACGTAGACACGGCCATCGTCGGTGTCGAGACTGCTGGCGTTGATTTCGGCGAAGAACGACCCGCCGTCGCGGCGGCGCGCGCGGACCTCGCCACCGCTGGTTTCGACGTGCGTGTCGTCGAGGTCAGCCATGAACGGTTCGAGAAAGTCGCCGATCGTTGTGTCGGCGACATCGGGAATCAGGTCGACAAGCGGCATGCCGATCAATTCTTCTTTCGGAATCCCGAAGTACCGGGAGCAGATCTTGTTGCAGACCCGGATCGCGCCATTGCTGCCGACGGAGAACAGCGCCTCGGTCACGCTGTCGAAAACGGCATCGACCGGCGTGCGCGTTGCGGCGAACGCCTGGGTGTTCACGGACTGGGTGATCGTCGCTTCGATGCGGTCGTAGTGCGCATCGACAAGACGCAACAACTCGATGAAGTCCGCCTTGCGAGCATCATCGCTTGCTGTTACTTGCCGGATCCTGTCCCTGAGCTTCTTGTCCATGCGTCGAACGCCACCGCTCTTTGCCTGCGAGCCGGCCGGGCACGCGCCTGCGAGCGGAACCCGGTCTACCGACGGTAAACGATAGACAATGCGTAATTTAGCGTCTGTGAAACGCCGCATGTTTTGGAAAAAAAATTGGGAAAACTTTCCCTAACACGACGCCTCGTGAACGAGGAATCAGCAACTTGTAGCCCAATTCGGAGATTCGGTCTCAGGTCTTTTACATAAGAAAAGCGGCTAGCGCTCCTCGCCGCCCAGCACGCGAATCGCGTTGCCGTCCTCGTCCGTCGTGATCACGCCATTGCTCACGGGTTCCCGGCGCAGGTCGCCCACCTGGATGGGAATTGCCGTGACCGTGGACATGCTGCCCTCGGCCGTGTCGACCGTCGCCGCGACGTTCAGGTACAGGCGGCCATCGCGCATCGGCACGACCGTCACCTGCTGCTCGCCGGTGGTGACGTCTGCCGAACTCGCGGCAATGGTGGCAAACGCGGTCTGCGCGTCGCCGAGCCGCAGGGCCGAGGTGTCGACGATCCGGTAGTCGAGGCGCACCGGCTGACGGCCCAGCGACGACGTCACCGCGAGATCGATCGCGAGCGGCTGGCCGACGACGGGCTGGCCGATGATCCGGTACGCGATGGACACCGGTCCGGATACTTTGGCGGTCTCCGCGGCGTCGTCCGCGGGTATGAACGTGACGTCGGGCGGCGGTGCCGGGCTATCGGCGGCCGCCGGCTGCCCGTCACTGCCCGGCGGGCTGCATCCGGCGGCGAGGAATGCCGTCGCGGCAAGGGTCTTGATGCAATGAAAGCGCATGATTCGGTTCCCGTGGACGTCAGGGTGTCTGCGTAAAGGATACATCGAAGCAAATCTGTTGCGGATAACTCGATGGCGCGCCGTCCGCATCGCTGAACCGCCATTCCTCGATGTCGACGACGTAGGTGGTACCTGCCTGCAGCGGAAGCTGCGTCGGGAAGGCCTCGATGTTTTCATCCGGGCTGTTGCCGAATGCGACGAAGGTCCCGTTGCCGTAAATGTAGACGTCGGGATCGCTCTGGTCGCGGTCGTCTGGATCGGCTGTCGGCGGCGTCGGCGTCGTCGTCTCGACCAGCACGTCGTAGGTATCGGTCGCCGGCACGGTCAGGCGCAGGAACCGGTGTTCGGCCAGCTTGTTGCCGGTGCGGTCCGGCCGGTCGTAGTCGCTGTTCGTGCAGACGTTCAGCACGCTGCCGTCTGCCACGTGATCCGTGTACAGGGGCAGCACGTCACGGCCGCCACCGATGTCGTTGGTTTCCGTGTCGCCCCAGATATCGATCACCGTCGGCGTAATGTTCTCACGCGTGAGCTGCGCGTCGAGGAATGCCTGGTCGGTACTGTCCAGCATCGAACGCAACTCGGCGGCAAAACTGAACACGCTGGTAAACGCCGCCGTGCTGGCCTGCGGCCCGGTCATCGTGGCAAAAATCGGCGCAAAACCGAGGGAGCCCGCGTCATTCCCCTCGTCGTTGTCGTCGTACAGGTCCCACAGCAACGTGACGACCGAGACCTCGTTGAACCAACCCTGCGGACCGAAGTTGCTGCTCTCGGCATTGATGCCGAAGCCGTTCCCGCTGCCCGCCGCGCCCGTGTCGCAGTATTGCGGTTCCGCCAGCGCCATGGCCGCCAGTGCCGTGGCCCAGCCTTCGCCGAAAGCGACGCGCGCATCGAGCGAATCGCCGAGGGCATGCGCCCCGCCGATGGAATCGGAACGTGAAAACGAATCCTCGAAATAATGTCCCCACTCGTGGGCGACGACGTTCTGGTCGAATTCCTCGGTGTCATTGCTTGCATCGCCCAGCAGGAACAGCGACGGGTTGCGGACAGAATCCCCTTCCGGGTCGCTCGAGTAAAACGACGAGCCGAGCTCGCCGAGATTGATATCCCCATTGTCGGACGTGTTGTTGACGCTCCAGTAGGCGTCGAGCGGGTCGAACGTCGCGCCGGGGCTGACCGTCAGTACGAGCTGCATGCCGGAATAGATCGCGTCCAGGATCGAGAATGGCGCGGCCGCGCGATTGCCGGTGTAGCTCGTAACGCCCCAGCCGGTCGGTGCGGTCAGGTTGCGTGTCTGGTCCGCGCCGCCGGCATTGAAGGCGGCGCTGTCGACGACGTAGAGCGGTCGCTGCTGCAGCGGCGGCGGGCTGCCCGAGTCGTCGTAATTGTCGCGAATCTCGACGTCCCAGCTCGGGCTGCCGCTGCGCTTCAATTCGGCCCGGACGCGGAGCCTGACCATCGTCAGCGCCGGGATATTCGCGATCGAGTAATCCCCGACATCGTTCGACGTCGTCGACGCGATGACGGTACCCGCCGCGTCGTCGATGATCTGAACGGTCGCCGCGCGGATCGGCCTGGCAACGGTGCCGGCGAAATTCAGGCCGCTGCACCCGGGATTGGGCGGCACGAACTCGTAATTCACGCGCCCCGAGATCGTGACGGTCGCCTGGCCTTCCTGGACATTGATCGTTACCGTGTCGGTACTCGACAACGCACCGTCGCTGACGGAGAGCTCGAAGACCAGCGCTTCCGGCGTGCCTGCGGCCACGTCCGGCGCCGTGAACGTTGGCGCCGCACCACCGGCATTGTCGAGGGTGACGGCGGGCCCCGATGTCTGGGTCCACGCGTACGTCAGCGTGTCACCGGTATCCGGGTCGCTGCTCAGGCTGCCGTCCAGCGACACCACGGTATTCTCGGCGACAGTCTGGTCGGCACCGGCGTGAGCGACCGGCGCCCGGTTCGCCGGCGGCGTCGGGACATCGTCACCACCACCGCCGCCTCCGCCACAAGCGCCGAGGACCAGCATGGCCATGACCAGGACAGACGAACCCGCCTTGCCGGCAACCGCCACCGGCGGCCTTCCCTGCGAACGCACCTCGTGCATTGGCTCTCCTCAAAACCGGCCACTGCCAGGTGGCCGACCCCGGATGATAACCGCCGAATATGAACCCGCCCAAAACGTGGTTCACATTGCCGTGACCGAATCGACACCTTTTTGTGCGATGCAGGTCCGAAAATGCCCGATGGGTATTGATAGACTTGGCCGGTCAAAGTTCAGGGCAGCGGCTCGACGACGCTTCGGAGCTGCGCAAAGTCGGAAAAAAACTCGATGAAAACCAAGACGATACTTCTGACCGGCGGCGCCGGTTACATCGGCAGCCACGTACTGAGGCAACTCGGGGAAAGGGGCGAGACGGTGGTCACCTTGGACAACCTGAGCACCGGTTTTCGCGAAGCCGTCACCAGTGGTGAACTGGTCGTCGGCGATACCGGCGACGAGGCATTGCTGGAGTCCCTGTTCGCAAAGTACGACATCGACACGGTCATGCACTTCGCCGCGCACACGGTCGTGCCCGAGTCCGTCGCGCGCCCGCTCAAGTACTACCTGAACAACACCGCTAACAGCCGCACGCTGCTCGACGTCGCAAATCGGCACGGTGTCCGCCACGTCGTATTCTCGTCCACGGCCGCGGTCTACGGGATTCTTGCAACCGGCAAGGCGGACGAGTCGACGGAAACGTCGCCCATCAACCCTTACGGCACGTCCAAGCTGATGACCGAGTGGATGCTGCGTGACCTGGCCGACGCCGGCGGCCCAAGCTACGTGTCGCTGCGCTACTTCAATGTGGCGGGGTGCGAACCGAGCGGAACGATCGGCCAGTCGACGCCGAACGCGACGCTGCTGGTCAAGGTCGCCTGCGAGGCGGCAGTCGGCAGGCGCCCGCACGTTTCGATATTCGGCACGGATTACCCCACGCCGGATGGCACCGGGCTCCGCGACTACATCCACGTCGAAGACCTCGCGTCTGCGCACCTGGCGGCACTCGACTACCTTCGCGGCGGCGGGACTTCCACGATACTGAATTGCGGCTACGGACACGGCTACAGCGTGCGCGACGTGCTGCGCGCCGTCGAGCACGCCAACAAGGCGCCACTCGTGATTCGCGAGGAAGCACGACGGGCGGGCGATCCGCCCGAACTCGTCGCCGTGGCAGACCGGATTCGACAGACCCTGGATTGGTCGCCGCGCTTCGACAACCTCGACGTGATCGTGGAAACGGCGCTTGCCTGGGAACGCAAGATCGCGGCGCGCGACCCGACGGCCTACTGGGCGGCCTGACGCGTCTTTAGAGCCGGCACGGGTGGTAGACTCCGCGCATGACATTCCGCCGCCCGAGATCCCTGAATGGCCTGATTCTGGTCGGCTTCGGCCTCGTGACGTTGCCGCTGTTGTTCTCGGTGCTCTGGGCGCTCTGGAGCCTGGACCGCGTGGCGGAGGAAGGCGAGGCGCTCGTCAATACCGGCGTTACCGCGGCTGAGAACAACCGTCTCCTTGCTGAGCACGTCGGCTCCCTCGAGCGGGTAACGCGCCAGTATGTCGTGTTGCGCAACAACGACACCCGTCAGCTCGTCAGGCAGGATCTCGAAACGATTCAGCAGCGCCTGCTGAAGATGCGCCCGCTGGCCGATGCGGCCGGGGCGACACCCTTGCTCGACGCCGTGGACAGCGAATCGCGCGCGATCGTCGATGCGATCACGGGACAGGAAATCGGTACTGTCGAGTCCCAGGAGATCGTCGCCCGCTTCGCGGAAATCAAGGCAAACGTGTCGCGCCTGACACGGCAACTCAGCGACTACGTGGACAGCATGCTGGTCGCGCTGCAGTCCAGCACCCGGGAAGCACAACGCATCTCGGCCTGGCAGGTCGCGGCGCTGGTTCCCGGAACCATCATCATCGTGCTGTTCTTCATCCTGCTGGTCGCCCGGCCCATCCGGCAGATCGACAATGCCATCGAGCAGCTCGGACGCAGCGGCTTTTCCAAGCCGATCGTCGTCGAAGGGCCGCAGGATCTCGAAAAGCTCGGTCGCCAGCTCGAGTGGCTGCGCGTACGCTTGCTGGAACTCGCGCAGGAAAAAAACCGCTTCCTGCGCCACATGTCGCACGAACTCAAGACGCCGCTCGCCAATATCCGCGAAGGCACGGAGTTGTTGCTGGACGGCACGCTCGGCGATCTCGACCCGGGTCAGCGTGAAGTCGCGGACATCCTGCGACTAAACGGCCTGAAGCTGCTCCAGCTCATCGAAAACCTGCTCAGTTTCAGCGCGTGGCAGACGAAGAACGAGGTCCTCTCCCTGTCCGACTTTCCGTTGCGCGCCCTTGTGATCTCTGTCGCGAGGGAGCAGCGGCTGGCGCTGAAGGCCGCGCAAATCCAGCTTCGCCTCGATGTCGAGGACATCGTCGTGAACGCGGACCGGGACAAACTTCGCACCGTCCTGGACAATTTTTTGTCCAATTCGGTTAAATTCACGCCCAAGGGCGGCTTTGTCACGATTCGCGCCGGGGCGGTGCCGGGCGGTTTTGTTATCGAATTCGCAGACACGGGCCCCGGAATCCCGGAAGATGAACGCCCGCGTATCTTCGATGCGTTCTTCCAGGGCCGCCGCGAACAAGGCGGCCAGGTCGCCGGGACCGGAATCGGATTGTCGGTGGTGCTGGAGTGCATCCAGGCGCATAACGGTTCGGTCGAATTGCTCGACACGGGCGAGTTTCCGGGCGCACATTTTCGCGTGAGCGTCCCGCAGCAAAAACAGGTGGTCCGAACGGAAAAGCTGGCAGCCAATGAATAGTCGTCGACACAACTTGCCGGTTCGCTCCGCCGCGCTCGCGGCCGCAGCGCTGTGTCTCGCGGCCTGCGGGTCGACCGGCAGCTGGCTGGACCGGGTAACGCCGGGCGGCAGCAGCGGCCCGGGAAACCAGCCCGTCACGCCCGGTGCGCCGAGCGCCGACGACTACCTGCGGGAACTCGACCTCCTGGCGACGGGCGACCCGGCCACGCAGGTCGAGATTTTCGCGGACGCCGAATCGGCGGCAACGCTGACACCGGACCCGTCGACGAACCTGCGGTTTGCCCTGGTGATGGCGACACCCGGTCACTCACAGACCGACCTGCAGCGGGCGCAGAGCCTGTTGCGCGAAATCCTGTCCCAGTCGGCGCTCCTGACGCCGTCGGAGGTCGCCCTCGCTCACATTTACCTGAACGCCGTGGAAGACCGGCTCGTCATCGAGTCGGAGACGCGCCGACTGCGGGAGGCGAGTTCCCGGCCGGACCGAACCGAGGAGCAGGCGCTTGCGCAGCGTCTGGCGACGGTCGAGGCCGAGAACCGGCGCCTGCGTGCCGAACTGACGGATGCCGAGGAAAAGCTCGAGGCCATCACCTCGATCGAACAATCGATTCGCGAGCAGGGCCAGTAAAGACGTCGCTCTTTGGCGACAAACGTCTTGTTTTTTAACGATTTACTTGCCCCGGCGTGGCTGACGGTCTACCCTTGCAGACCGTGTGAAAGTACGCGCTTCTCCCCCTAATGGCTGCCAGATCCAACGGAAAAATTCTCCTGGTCGATGACGACCCGGGCCTGTTGCGGCTGCTGTCGATCAGGCTGCGCGCGGAAGGCTACGAGGTCGAGGCCGTCGACAGCGCGCAGGATGCGCTCGCCATCCTCTCCCGCTTCGCGCCGGATCTTGTCATCACCGACCTTCGCATGGACAAGATGGACGGCATTGGTCTCCTCAAGGAACTCCAGTCGCGCTCGCCAGGGCTGCGCGTGGTGATCATCACCGCGCACGGCACCATTCCGGACGCGGTCGCCGCCACGCAGAGCGGCGCGTTCGGCTTCTTGACGAAGCCGATCGACAAGGAAGAACTGATGACCACCGTCGAGAAGGCGATGAAGGTCTCCGGTTCGGTCGAAGTCGACGAGGACTGGGCACGCGGCATCATCACGCGAAACCACACCATGAAAGAGGTGTTGAACCAGGCGAAGATGGTCGCCGCGACGGATGCGCGCGTATTGATCACCGGCGAATCCGGAACCGGCAAGGAACTTCTCGCGCAGGCAGTCCATAACGCGAGCCCGCGCCGCGGACAACCGTTCGTCGCAATCAATTGTTCGGCAATGGCGGAAAACCTGCTCGAATCCGAACTGTTCGGCCACGAGAAAGGCGCGTTCACCGGCGCGACTCGCAGCCACAAGGGCCTGTTCCAGGCGGCCCAGGGCGGCACCTTGCTGCTCGACGAGATCGGCGACATGCCGATGCGGTTGCAGGTGAAACTTCTACGCGTCCTGCAAGAGAACCAGGTGAGGCCCGTCGGCAGCACCGACGCGATCGACATCGACGTCCGCGTAATATCGGCGACGCACCGGGACCTCCAGGAACTCATGAAACAGGGGCGCTTCCGCGAAGACCTCTATTACCGGCTCAACGTGGTCAACATCCGCTTGCCGACGCTCGACGGCCGCCGCGAGGACATTCCGCTGCTCGTTGCGCATTTTCTGCAAACGATCGCCCGTGAGGCCGGACAGGAGCGCAAGGTGTACGCACCGGAGGCGGTCGAGATGCTCGTCACGGCCGAATGGCCCGGCAACATCCGGCAGCTCTCCAACATCGTCCGTCAGAACGTCGCATTGTCACGCTCACCGGTCATCAGCGCGGAACTGGTCAAGCAGAGCCTCGGCGAGCATGGCGGCAAGTTGTTGTCGTTCAGTGATGCGCGCGACGAGTTTACCCGCAACTACCTCTCACAGATCCTGCAGATCACGCAGGGCAACGTCAGCCAGGCCGCACGCCTCGCGAAGCGCAACCGAACCGACTTCTACAAGCTATTGTCGCGGCACGACCTGAACCCGGACCAGTTCAAGTCCCGATAAAAAAATAAACCAAAAAAAGGTGTCAGGTTTATTTTTAAAAAAGGTGTCAGGTTTATTTTTCAGAAAAGAGAAAAATAAACCTGACACCTTTTTTTTGACACCTTTTTTTTGACAGTACACCCGCGGTGCGGGCGCTACGACGCCGTCTTTTTCGAATACCCTTCCGCGGACAGGCCGTACTTGTTCATGAGGTCGTACAGCGTCGGCCGTGTGATGCCTAACAGCTCAGCAGCTCTCGAGATATTGCCGAAACTTCGCGTGAGCGCTACGCGGATTGCCTTCGACTCCGCACGCTGGCGCACTTCCCGAAGGTTGAGCGACTCATCTTCGGCATCAACCGCACTGATGCCGAGGTCGGCAGCCGTGACCAATTTGCCTTCGGCCATGATCACGGCGCCCTTGATCTTGTTCTCGAGCTCGCGCACGTTGCCCGGCCAGGAATACGACTCGATCGCGCGAACGGCGTCCTCGCTGAAACCGTTCAGCGAGCGCTTTTGCTTCTCGCAGTACTTCTGGAGCAAGGTCCTCGCGAGGATCAGCCGACCTTCCTCCCGTTCGCGGTAGGGTGGGATGTTGATGGTAATTTCCGCTATCCGGTAGTAGAGGTCCTCGCGAAACAACCCCTGTGCGATGAGGTCGTCCGGCTTCTGGTTCGTCGCGCACACAACGCGAACATCGACCGGAATCTCCTGGCGCCCGCCGATGCGCTCGATGACACGTTCCTGCAGGAACCGTAGCAACTTCGCCTGCAAGGGCATCGGCATGTCACCGATCTCGTCCAGGAACAACGTGCCACCATTGGCGACCTCGACCTTGCCGATCGTCTGCTTGTGTGCGCCTGTGAAGGCGCCCTTCTCATGGCCGAACAGCTCCGATTCAAGCAGGTTCTCAGGGATCGCTGCGCAATTGATCGCCACAAAGGCACCGCCGGCACGCGGGCTGAGACGATGCAGTGCACGGGCAAGCAGTTCCTTGCCGGTACCCGACTCGCCCAGCAACAAGGTTGTCACGTCGGTAGGCGCCACTTTTTCGATCATGCGGCAGACGGCCAGCATCGCCTCGCTGGCCGCGACAATGCCGTCGAGCGGCGATTCGTTCACCTTGCTCTGCAGACGGCGATTCTCCGCCTCCAGTTCCGCGATCGTGAACGCGCGGTCCACGAGCAGCTTCAGCGTCTCGGTATCGACGGGCTTCTCGTAAAAGTCGTAGGCGCCCTGCCCCACGGCCGTCAGCGCGTTTTCCTGGTCGCCATTCCCGGTTACGACGATGACCTTGGTGTGGGGCGCGAGGCGCAACGTCTCGGCAAGCGTCGCGAGCCCTTCCTCGACGCCCTCAGGGCGCGGCGGCAATCCGAGGTCCTGCAGGACGACCATCGGCTCGCGCCGGCGCAACTCGGCAATTGCGGATTGGCGGTCCTCCGCGGTGCACACGTCGTAGTCTTCAAAGCACCATTTCAGCTGGCTGAGCAGGCCGGGGTCGTCTTCGACGATGAGCAATGTGCGGCTGTTTTCACTCACGAGCGGCATTCCCTTGGCGCTGCCGAAGTGGACGTCCATGTTGCCACGACACGGAAGGAGTTTGCAGTAGCTGGATCACAATCGTCGTCGGGCCGCTCCGAATTCCTAGAGGGTCCTGGCGGCCGCAACGATGCCCCCGTCGACAGGGAGCACGACGCCGCTGACGTAGGCACCGGCGCGCGACGACAGGTAGATCGCAGCGCCGGCCATGTCCTCCGGCTCGCCGATTCGCTTGAGAGGAACACCCGCACGAACGCGGTCGCCCATTGTCTGCAGCGTGTGCGCCATCATCTTGCTCGGAAACGGCCCGGGCGCAATCGCGTTGCAGGTAATGTTGCGTTCGGCGAGATGCGCCGACAGCGTCCGGGTCAGGTGGTGCACGGCCGCCTTGCTGGGTCCGTACGAATAGGTCGGCATCCGATTGACATTCAACCCGTCGATCGAGCCCACGTTGATGATTCGCGCCGGGTCGCCCGGCGTCGCCGCCGCTTCCAGCAACGGCAACAAGGCCTGGGTCAGGAAGAACGGACCCTTGACGTTGATGTCCATCACCTTGTCCCAGCCCGCCTCGGGAAAGCTGTCAATGGGCTCGCCCCAGGTCGCGCCCGCATTGTTGACGAGCACGTGCAGCTTGCTCTCGCGCGCGCGAACGGTGTCGGCGAGCGCCCGGATTCCTGCTGCCGACGACAGGTCCGCGGGCACCGGGATGCATTCGCCCTGCGACGAGAGCTGCGCGGCCATCGCCTCGCAGGCGTCCGCCTTGCGCGACGAGATATAGGTCCGGACCCCGTTCGCGACGAAGCCCTCCGCGATCATCGCGCCAATCCCGCGTGAGCCGCCGGTGACCACGGCCACCTTGCCGGATACATCGAACAATGACTTCATGTTTGACCTGCGTCGTAGCGGCCGATGGCCTGGCCGGAAAGTGTAGCCCCGCCGCCGCGCGGCGTCCCGCACCGGCCGGCGGCGCGGGACAGGAATGTGACGTAATAGTATTGACAATCATTCTCATTTGCGCTCCAATACCGGCTACCAGCCATCAATGACGGACCTGCCATGTACGTCTGCATCTGCAACGCGATCACGGAAAGCCAGATCCGCTCGGCGGCGCAACGCGGCGTGCGCGATCTGTCGGCCCTCCAGGCGACGCTCGGCGTCGCTGCCGGATGCGGCACCTGCCGCGAGAGCGCGATGGACGTATTGCGGGACGCCGGCCCATCCGCCGAGCCTCGCCTCTACCAGCCGAGCGCGGCCTGATCGCCCGACCGGTCTCTACGGTACGCGCCACCACCGGGACGGCACGGCGGCGATCGTAAGATCAAGCAACCGACGCCGATCGGCTTTGCGAAAGCGCGCGCATTCTTCCTTCTGCTAGACTGCGACCAGCCTTGGTCGTGATCAACGCTGGCCTGGCATCGCGACACGACGGGCACCGCGTCGCTTTCGCATCGTGCGAGACGGGTTCGGCGCCGCAGGGACTTTTGACGGAGAAGCTCAATGAAAGGCGAGAAAGCCGTTCTCGATCACCTGAATCGCATCTTGCGAAACGAACTCACGGCGATCAACCAGTACTTTCTACACTCGCGGATGTTCAAGGACTGGGGATTCGTCGACCTCGGGGAGTACGAGTACAAGGAATCCATTGACGAGATGAAGCATGCCGATTCACTCGTCGAGCGCATTCTTTTCCTGGAAGGTCTGCCGAACCTGCAGGAACTCGGCAAGCTTCGAATCGGCGAGGATGTTCCTGAAGCGCTGCGGTGCGACCTCGACCTCGAGTTGGCGGCAATCCCGGACCTCAAGAACGCGATCGTCGACTGCGAGCAGCTCAGGGACTTCGTGACGCGCGATCTGCTGCAGTCCATCCTCGACTCCGAGGAGGAGCACGTCGACTGGCTCGAGACCCAGCTCGAGCTCATCGAGCGGGTCGGTCGCGAGAACTACCTGCAGTCGCAGATGTAGCCTGCCGGGCCTCCGGCTGGCTGAGGGTATGCGGGCTACCGCGCGACTTTTTCGACCGGCTCCGAGAGCCCGCTCTCGCGCCCGTGCGAATTCAGCGCGGTGACCGCGAACTCATAGCGCCCCGGCTCCAGGTCGTCGACAACCGCCCGCGTCGCCGCCGCATTCGTGACCAGCATTGACGTGCGGTATGGCGCCGATCCGGCGCGCCAGTAGACACGGAAACCTGCGAGATCTTCGAGTATCGTCCCGTCGCTGTTATGCGTTGGCGGTGTCCAGCTCACGGTGACCGCGCCGGCCTCGCGCAAAATTGAAGTGACCGTAATGGTGAACGCCGCCAGCGCGGCCGTCGAATCCCCGTCGGAGACCGAGACCCGAATGTCGTGATAGCTGCCGACGTCGTGCTCCCGGGGAACCCCTGCGAGGATGCCGGAACCGGCGTCGAAACTGACCCAGGCAGGCTTGTTGTCGATGCGGAATTGCAGCTCGTCACCATCGGGATCATCGGCCCTCGGGCTGAAGTAGTACGTATTACCGGTGACGACAGTGGTGGGTGGCGTACCTGCAATCGAGGGCATGGACCCGGCGTTGACGACACTTATCGAGAACGGGCCGAGTGTCGCGATGCCGATGCCGTCGCTGACCGTGACCGTAATCTTCCTGTACACGCCCACATCATGAGCCGACGGCGTTCCGAAGAGCTGCCCCGATTGTGAATCGAAGACCAGCCAGGCCGGCCTGCCCGATATTCCGAACGTCAACGCGTCACCGTCGAGATCACTGAACGCGGGTCGAAACACGTACGTCGATCCGACCGGCGCGCTGCTCGGCGGCTCCCCGGATATCGTCGGCGGTCGATTGGGCGCGCCGTCGTGTGCGCGGCGCGCGGACAGGTTGATCGCTTCGACGAGGTCACTGTCGTTCATTGCAACACGCATCGTGAGCTTTGATACGGCTCGCCCGAAACCCGGTGGCAGAATCGCCCGCAGTTCGGTTGCGCTGGTTTCCGGTGTGATTGATCGTGCGATCCCGGCCAGACCCAGAACCGCGGGGTCATCGGACACGGCGGCTACGACCGCCAGCGATCGCCGAAACTGCGCGACGGTCTCCAACCCGGGCTTCAGTTCGCCAAGCGGAACCGTCGGTTCATTGCCGACGATCCCGGCGATCGTTGCCTCGATCGCGCCCATCGCATCGAGGCCGTCGACGCGCAGGCGATGGCTCAGGGACTCCGCAAGGACCTGCGCGGTCACTACGCTGGCAACGGCAGCGACGAGAGGATCCGCTCCACGACCACCATTGCCCTCGATAAGTCCATCAACGAGGTCCGCGCCGAGCGCCCTGATGACTTCATTCGCGCTGACGTCGAACCCGGCAAGCACCAGTTGTGCGCTGGTCCGCCTGAAGATCTCGGCCAGAGTAGCGGAGGCCATGCCGAGCTCCGCCGCGTTTCGCCCGTCAATGGTGGCGGTCATGGGCCCATCGGCAACCAATGTCGTCAAACCGCAGTTGAGCGCAGTAGCCGCAATCTCTTCGGCGTCCCGGAGATTCGACGGACGCAACCCGCCGTTCAGACCCCTGGCAATCTCGACGGCTAACGTCGAAAACGCATTGATGTTTGCGACTACCCTGGCCTTTCCCGAAGCGACCACACCGCGGAGAACAAATTCCGGTGGGCGGCCGGTCACCAGGTCGATACCCCCGTTTGCCGTCAACTCCAAAGCGTACGTGTCGTCCGCCCAACGGAATGCCAACGAGTAGTGTCCTGCAGCTCCGGACTTGCCATCGACGATGGATTGACCGTCGGGCGTCGTGGCTGACACGTCGGCGCCGGACGTTGCCGCGCTGCCCGCCAGTCCCTCGACGACGATGTCACGGTGAAATGCCCCGTTGAACGAGGAGAACGGTTCGTGACCAGGGTCCTTCGGCTTCGACAGGCAGCCACCCAGTACCGCCAGGCAAAAAAGCCCGAACCACCTCGTCATGCTGCGACCCGTCCCTTCATCCCTGCGGCTCCCGGTCGATCTCAGGATGGCATAGTTGTGCCTTTCCCTTCCGACGTTACCGCGATGTGATGGTCGTGACCGCCGGACAATCTGGCCGGGACCTGTGAATTCGCCGTGGCCGGTTCCCCCCGCCTCCCGGCATGTCGCTGCCCTGGCCTGTTGAGGTGGTTCGCCGATTCTGTATCATTTCGCGTTGCAGAGATGGCACCGACCGCCGGGCTCTGCGTCGAGCCCCGTGACGCAACCGCGTCACGGCCACGTCAAACGCCATCTGCCGCGGCAGAATTCGCGCAGATACGACGCAACAAGCTGCACATTCGCCAGGCGATCCGTCGTGGTGACTGCAGGCTGCAACCGATGGCGCTCGGGAAGGATCCGGCTGTGGACACATCCGAATAGTGGGACGCTCGGCGATGATAATTGGCTTCGGGTCGCGCGAACATGCGCTGGCCTGGCGCCTGGCCGCAATCGACGGCGTCGACCGGGTCTGCGTGGCGCCCGGCAATGCAGGCACCCGCTCCGTCGCGGAAAATGTCCCGATCGGCCTCGGCGACACCGATGCGCTTCTCGCGTTCGCGAAGCACGAGAACATCGATCTCACGATTGTCGGTCCAACCTCGCCGCTCCAGAGCGGAGTGGTCGATCGGTTCCGGGCGGCTGGTCTGTGCATACTTGGGCCAACGAAGTCCGCATCACTCCTGGAGACCAGCAAGGCGTTTTCGAAGAGTCTCATGAAGAGCGCAGGCATTCCGACGGCGAGTTGGAGTGCTTTCGAGGATTCTCGCGACGCTTGCCGGCACCTCCGAAAGCAGGGCATCGAATCATGCGTAGTCAAGCTCGATGGCCCGGGCACTCACGGCCGTGGCGTCGTCGTTTGCGGTTCGCAGGAGGAGGCGATTTCCGCGGTGCGAAGCTTCTTCGCGAAGCCGATTCCCGGCCCGGGTGCGCCACGGGTCCTTATCGAGGAGCGCCTGTACGGGAGCGAAGCGTCATTCTTTGCACTGACCGATGGCCGGCGACTCGTCCCGCTCATGGCAACGCGCGACTACAAACGACGCTACGACCGCGACGAGGGCCCCAACACCGGTGGAATGGGCGCGGTTGGCCCCCTCTCCGAAGACGACCTCGGTATCGCGCCGGGCAAAGTTGTCGAATACCTGGAACGTGCCGCGCATGAGATGCGCAAGAGCGGGCGTGCGCTCAACGGCATCATTTACGCCGGCCTCATCGCCACCGCCGACGGCGTTCGCTTCCTGGAGTTCAACCTGCGTTTCGGCAATCCGGAGGCATTAGTTCTGCTGCCGCTGCTCGATTGCGACTTGTTCACCGTGTCCGAAGCATGCGCCAAGGGTCACCTGCACGACAACTCCGTGCGCTTCAGTCCAGGCTATGCTGCGGCGATCATGGCGACAACGCAGAACTACGTCCCCGGGGAGCACCGGGATGTCACGCTGGATGGTGCGAGTACTGAGGGCACCCGGGCCGGGCCACACGTCTTCCATCACGGAACGTACCCGCTGCAAACGACGACCGTCGCGTCGCGAGAGAGGGTACTCGGTGTAGCCGGCACGGATGAAACGCTCGCCGGTGCCCTCGGCAAGGTGTACTCGAGGATCGATCAGGTACGGTTTGCCGATATTCACTACCGCCGGGATATCGGGGCCGAGCTGCTTCAGACGTGATCGGCAGACGCGCAGCGCCCGCTGAACAGGAACTCCAACGTCAACGCCCGGCTGAGTATGGCCGGGCTGCTTTCGGCGCGGAGATCGATGAGTCCGGAGACATATCGGCACCCATCCGGGAACAGCTCACCAAGGTACGCGTCTTCGAGGAAGTACGGCTTAGACGGCGGCATCGAGCGTCTCGCCCGGTATCGATGTATCGCGGGCCGGAGCCGAATTGGAATACTCTCGTTGATCGCTGCGCGCAGCCGAGCGCGGACACTTGGCCCATCGCTGAATGAGTACCCGTAGGCTGAGGGTGCTGCAGCAATTTCCGGGTTCGCCCGGGCAATCAGGGCCGACTCCATACGGCCCAGCTTTCGAAACTCCATCGGAATTTCGGCGGCGGCATGGCTCAGCAACGGCTCACCAAACGGCACGATCGCATGTGCCCTCTCGTTCTGTACGGTCATCTGCCACCCGGAATTGAATGCCAGCCGAAAGAACGGATAGGCCATCTCCGCCTGGATCGGCGTCAGCGATCTGTCCTGCAGCTGCATCGCATCCTTCATCTTGTCGCCGATTCGCCCGTAGAAATCCCGCTTGTTGAACCGAGACGTGAACGAAGATACATCAACCTTGTCGGCCTGGACCGTGAAGAACTCGGAAAACGTCACACGCCTACTGGGCAATGCTAACGTGCGGCGGTACATCTCCCCGGCCATGCCGTACAGCCTCAGCTTTTCCGGCCGAACATGGTCGGACCTCTCGGGCGCAGCCAGCATCCAGGTGGTCAGCAAGCCCGACGGCAGAAATCCATCGGAATAGTCGCTGGCCGCTCGAAGCCTCGCAGGAAACTCGTCCGGAGAGAACCGGACATCGGTCCCGACACTGTCCAGCTCTATCCGTCGGCCGATGAACGCAGCCACTTTCCTGGCGATCTTGACGTCGGCCGATTCCTCCGTCCCCTGCACGTAGATTCTCGGATTGGCGCCGCAGTACAGCAGGTAAGCCAGTACGAGTCGACTGTCGAACCCGCCACTCAGCCCGATACTGATATCGTCACCGAACGCGTCCACGTACGTTTGGAACACCTGGGACAACCGGTCGTGGTTGAGATCCAACAGCTCCTCGAAGCCGGTTCTTCCGCCACTCGACGGAAGGCGAATCTGCTTGGCGTACTCGCGGCGACCGGGAAGCAGCTGAACCATGTGCGTCCTGCCCAGGCGATAAACCTCTTTAACGACGGTCCGTTCGCCATAGGCCATGGAAAATGCCAGGTACTCGTAGACCTCCTGCGGACTCGGAGTGATCTGATCGCAACCGGCCAGCACCGCCAGGAAGGAACTGGAAACACGACGATAATCGGACGAATGGTAGACTTGATACTGTCCCTGGTAGTCGTTGAACAGGATCAGACGGTTCTCGACAAAAATCCAGACGGCAAAATGCCCTTGCAGGGTCTCGAAGCTCAGTTGGTCCGAGCAGAAGTCGTCGAACAGGCTGCAAAGCGCGCGCTCGCCGAACATTCCCCGGTACAGGAGCGTTCCCGTCGCGGCGATAAAGTTGCCGTTTTCGAACTCGATGGAGTTCGACGACGAGAAGCGGCGCTTTCGATACAGGTAGAGTGAAAACTCCTCGCGCCGGAGCACCTTGCCGACGACCAGTTTTCGCCGCCGCATCTGTTGCACAGCCGGATCATCGTCGACAAGGTCATCATCCATACCCGCCGAACGTCGAATGAATACGAACCCCCCCATGCCCGGACTCTCCCCGTTACGAAGGCACGCTTAGCGCCTTGCAGTAAACATCCCGGGTTCTCGCGGCGATATCCGGCGCCCTGAAGCGCTGAGCCGCGATTTCCCGGGACCGCTCACCCATGTTTCGTGCCAGGCCAGCGTCGCTCACGATCGAAGTCATTCGCGATGCAAGGGCCGCGTGGTCTCGCGCCGGCACGAGGAAACCCGACTCTCCATCCTGTATGAGGTAGCGAATTCCCCCGACATCCGTACTGACAACCGGAACACCGGCGGCCATCGCTTGCAGGATGACCATCGGTGCGGTCTCGAGCACCGACGACACGACCATGAGGGAGCATTTTTCATATTCCCCGATCAACGCGGAATCGTCCAGCTGACCCAGGAACTCGACGGATTGCGCAAGATCTCTTTCCGCGATAATACGCATGAGTTCCGCCGGGTAGCCCGACGGCTCGAGACCGGATATCCCCTCACCTGCGAGTCGCAATCGCAATCCTGGACACGCATCCCGTGCATCGGCGAAGGCGTGCAACAAGGTCTTGATGTCTTTTCGCGGGATGAGTCTGCCTACGTACAGGATACGACCGGCCTCAGGGGACCGCCTCGCCTCGAAGAAGGCCTCGTCGACCGGGTTGTCGATATGCACGACATCGGCGGTCAGCTCCCCGGAAAACACGTCCGTGATAAACGGACTGATGGAGATCAGGTGCCGCGCAGCCCGCATCAGCGAGAACTCTTCGCGCCGAACGACCCATCCACGAATCCGATTCAGCAATCCGGTACGCAGTGCCATTTCACGGTGCCGCACGCCGTGTGCCGTAAGCACCCAGGGTACCCCACACCGGCGGGCGGCGGCCGCAAACTGGTTGGCGATGTGCGCGTGCACGATATCGGGCTCGAGTTCCCGAATCCGCGCCGCCAACCGACGCGCGTTCTGCCAGTTTGACAGCCTGCTCGGCCATCGGCTGATCGGCACAAAATGGACCGGAACACCGCGCTGGACTTCGGTTCTCGGCGGGCCGCCCCAGGAATCCAGCGCAACGGCTTCGACATTCACATCCGGTAGTCGGCGCAGTTCGGCCACGAGATAGGTGGTAACCGCCTGCACCCCACCTTCGATCTCATCTGCCTTTCGGGGAAAATCACCGACAACAACAACACGCATTGGACATTTCTCTGATTGTCAGGTCTTTGGATTCGCCCTTGCGTGCAGCCGCCCGATTTCGGCAGACTTGCGACGCCAAGACGTGACAGTAGCACATTGACCCTCGTGTCACTGTTGCCCCGGCACCGGCCATGGCACTGGACTGACTCGATGCCCAACATATTGCACATAAGCTGCGACTACCCGGATGTCGTCAATGACGACAAGACCGCGGCGGTGTCCCGGCTGGTGCGCCTGTCCGACAAACATGAGCATCTTGTCGCGTCCCTGAACCGGACATCAAATCTATTCTCCTCGGCGACGCCGATCCAGGTCGAGAACGTGCGCTCGTACAAGTTCCGGGCCCTTCCCCGGGGGCTGGGCCTGCGCTGGTTCCTGCATCACGCCGGCCGCCAGCTCGCGGCTGACATTGGCCAGCTGGCCTTTCGACCCGACATTATTCATGGCCACAAGCTGACCTTCGAGGGACCGATCGCCGCACAGCTTGCCAGGACGATGAACGTGCCCTACTGCTGTACCGTTCGTGGCGATACGGACCTGAAACTGATTCGCTACAAGCCAGGCTACCGCCGTTGGTACCAATCGATTTACGAATCGGCTGCCGCGGTCTTCTTTCCGGCGCCCTGGGCGCATCGCAAGTTGCGTCAGACCTGGCGAGGCTTGCGTGAGCCGCCAGCCATCATCCTGCCGAATATCGTCAACATGACCTCGCGACCCGGTTCCGCATCGCCGAACGGTCGCCTTGTCACCATCTGTCACCTCAAGGATCATCGCCGGAAGAACCTCTCACGGCTTCTTCGGGCTGTCGACACCTGCAATGCGTCCGGTCTGCCGATTGCACTCGATATCATTGGCGGCGGGCCCGAAGAGAGTTTGGGCGCCGTACGGCGTCAGGTTTCACGGATGCGCTTCTCGGAACAGGTATCGATGCTGGGTCACATGGATCAGGCCACGATCGCTGAGCGACTGCCGGCCTACCAGGCGCTGGTACTTCCCAGCCTGCGCGAGACATTCGGCATGGTTTATCTCGAAGCCCTTGCAGCGGGTATTCCCATTTTGCACAGCCATGATGCGGGGATAGACGGGCTTTTTGACGGCAAGAACGTGAGCATTGCGGCAGATCCGTTGTCAGTACGGTCTATTGCAGACGGGGTGCGCGAGCTCATGCTGAGAAACACCGAGTATCGCCGGAACGTCCTGGCAATGTTGGACAGCGGCTATATGAATCGCTTTTCCTCGCAATCGATCGTTCAGTTGTACGCTGACTCAATTGATCGAATCCTTCATCCCCGATAGCTTCCCTTGAACGCGACATTCAAGAAAGCCGAAGTGCTTCGCTACTTCCTGAGTCGCGGCCTCGCGTATCACCTGGTCTACCTGCGCTGGAGAATGGCTCGACTGGTCCAGCGGCTGCTGCCGCCCGACTACGTGCCGGAGCTTCGCCCTGTCAACGAGGGCAAGGAACCAGACTTCCTCTTCGAACCCGACGACGTCGCTGACCTTATCAGCAAGGTACCCCCAACGGAGCGACAGTGCACCATCGACCGAGCGAATGCAGTCTGTCGCGGTGAATTTTCCTTTCGGGGGCGCGACGCGGTCGTCTTCGAGGGCGCGGTCGACTGGCGACTCGATGTCGCCGGCAATCCGGACTGGCGTTGGGACCTGAATCGACACGGCTTTTTCGAAGACCTCGGGCGAGCCTGGCGCTATACCGGCGATGCCCGGTACGGGGAGCGCTTTGCGGAGCTTGTACGCGACTGGATCGCCGTCAATCCTCCCGAGCCCGGCGCCAGGAACTGGACCGCTCCGTTCGAGGTCGCATTCCGAATCAACAGCTGGCTGTGGGCCTGGCACCTGTTTCGGGATTGCCGGTCGATCGACGACGCGACCCGGGCACTGTTGCGGCAGGGAATCGCCACGCATTGCGAGTTCCTGTATCGAAACCTTGAGCTGAACGCCCGCAACAATCACCTCCTGCTCGAGGCCAAGGCATTGCACTTCGGTGCCCTGCTGCTGCCGGAGTATCCACGATCCGGGCGCTGGAAACGCCGAGCCGAGAAACACCTATGGCGCGAAATTCGCCACCAGTTCACGACGGACGGCGTGCACCGGGAGATGTCGACGCACTACCACCGCGTCGTTGCCGGCGAACTGCTCGAGTGGCACTTGCTCATGCTCAGGCAACGCAGAGAAATTCCCGGCTTCGTGGCGGAACGGATTCGACGCATGGCCAAAGTCGACTACGAGATCCGGCGTCCTGACGGCACGCTGCCATTGTTTGGTGACTCGTCCGAAACGGACACCTACGCACGATTCTCCGCGGCCGTGGCCGGGCCGCAGGTCTTCGGGTTTGACACCCATGTGCTTGCCCCCGCCACTGTCGATGAAGCTTCCGTTTGGCGGCTGTGTCACCGCGACCGGCGTGAACGAAGCCCGTCAGCCTTCACCAGCCGGGCATTCCCGGCTGGCGGCTATTACCTGATGCGCAGCGGCGGATCCCTGGATTCTGCCATGCAGATGGTCATCGACGCCGGCCCGTTCGGCCTGGACCTCGACCCGCATCATGGACATGCCGATGCCCTGTCATTCGACCTGCACGCGATGGGCCGGCCCTGGCTCGTAGACTCCGGCGTCTACAGCACACATGCGAGCTGGGAGTGGCGGCGCTACTTTCGCGGAACTGCCTCGCACAACACGGTTCGCATCGATGGCGAGGACCAATCGCGCCTGATAGACAGCCGGCGGGCGACGAATCTTGCCCGGGTCACCTGCCACCGTTGGTCAACCCGCGGCGACGAACTCGAGATCTTCGACGCGTCCCACGACGGATATATGCGCCTGCCGGAACCTGCCCGCCATCGTCGTGTTGTCTGGTTCGTACGCGACCGGTTCTGGTTGATAGCGGACGTCATCGACGGACAGGGACAACACCGACTGGAATCGAACCTGCATTGCCCCGACGACGTATCCGTCTCCAGCATCGCCAACCTCGCTTTCAGGCTCGCTTCGCCCGATGGAAAATCCTTCGGCGTGATTGCCGGCTCCCAGGCGCCGTTCGACGCCGAGCTTGTCCAGGGTGCCGACAATCCCGTACAAGGTTGGCGTTCGAGGAACTCCGGCGACCTGCGGCCGGCACCGACGATCAGCTATCGCGCCGCGTGCGCCCTTCCCGCAACCTTGTATACGCTACTGGTACCCGACATCGACGCGCTCCCGGGGGTACCGTCGATCCGGGCGCTCGATACCGAGGCAGAAGTTCGCGTCGGTGACGACCTGCATCGCTTCGAGATTTCGCCAATCGCTCACCGCGGTGATTCGCTGAACAGGCCCTCGTAGGCGGCAAGAAGTTTCGGTGCCTCGAATTCCCATGACAACTCGTTTGCGACTCGCGCATGCCCGAACTCTCCCATGCGTCTGCGCGCCTCCGGATCATCAAGGAGCTGCACGATCTTGTCGGCAAAATCCTCCACGTCGTTATGCCTTGCATACAACGAAGCATCCTGCGCGGAGAAGCGGCCTTCGGTCAGATCAAACTGCACGATAGGCTTTCCCAGGGCCATGTACTCCATGATCTTGTTCATGGTCGACTTGTCGTTCATCTCGTTGGCGACGTCCGGATTGACACAAACGTCGGCCGTATTCAGCATGTCGAGCAGGTCGGCATCGGACACGCGACCGGTGAAGGTCACGTAGGGTTCGAGCTCGAGTTCCCGGGACAGCGCTTTTAGCTTTTCGAGGGAAGTGCCGCCGCCGACAAGGCCGAACTGCACGTCTTCCCGTCCAAGATCGTGAACGATCCGCCTGGCGGCTGCCAGCAAGAGGTCGATTCCTTCCTGTTCTCCCATGACGCCCACGTAACCCACGAGGTAGCGCCGTCCGTTTCGCAGCCGCGGCACGGGCTCCTGGATCTTCAGCCGGTCCAGTTTGGGACCGCTGCGCACAACGTAGACGTCCTCCTCCCGCATTCCGCCACGTTCAATCGCAATTTTTCTGTAGGACTCGTTGGTTGCTATCGAGATGTCGGCGGTTCGAAACGTCCATCGTTCGAGCAGGCACATCAATCGGTAGAGAAACCCTCGCCTCCCGAACTTCGCCTCGTACAACTCGGGATTAATATCGTGATGATCGAATACGAACTTCTTGCCGAACAGGCGGAAGAATCCGCCGATGAGGAAAATCGTATCCGGCGGGTTGCACGCGTGGATCGCATCGAAACCATGCTTCCACAGGACTCGACATGCCAGGTAGAACTCGCAGGCAAGCGCGCTCGAATATTCGACCAGGTACCCGAGAGCCGAATCCGCCTCGAGCGGCAACGAGTGACGGTAGATTCGAATGCCGTCGATGACCTCGTAGCCGGCCTCATACCCTTTACCTTTGGGACAGATTATCGAAACGTCGTACCCGGCTGCGCCCAGGGTCGTCGCCTCTTGCCAGACACGTCGATCGAAGGGAGATGGCAGGTTTTCAACAATAAAAAGTATGCGCTTGCGCGAAATCTCTGGCACTGCAAGAACTCCTCAGGCCTGCGTTGCGCAGTGAGAAATGATTTGGCTAGACTCTGCACTATGCAGGAGTCGATCAGGCAGTCGATTGATTCGGGGTTCGACCACTTCTGGCAAAGGTTTGGCGGCCCACCGCGCTTTGCTGACCAGAGGATACTCGAGATCGGCTGTGGCAATGGCGCTCTTAGTATTTCGATGGGGCTGAAGGGCGCCCGACAGGTCGTCGGAATCGATATCAGGGAAAGCGCCGTACGCGACGCTGCCAATTTCGTGAGCACCGAGCTGCCCGCCTATGTCGATCGGATCCGCTTCTCTTCCGCCCCAATCGGCGAACTCGAGCGGCAGGCCTTCGATCTCGTCGTATCGAAAGACGCCTTTGAGCACATCATCGATGCACCAACGATGCTCCGGGAACTTTCGTACCGCCTTTCTCCGTCGGGACGCATGTTCATCGGATTCAGTCCTCTCTATCACAGCCCCTATGGTGACCATGACCGGCGCCGAACGGCCTTCAGGGACTGGGGCGCCGCCGGCGCCCTGCTCGCTGCCGTCCCGTGGGGACACCTGGTGATGGAACCGCTGATCGTCCGTCGGCATCGCAAGATCCAGGGACGGGATATCCAAACGATTCAAGACCTGAACCTGAATGCGATGAACATCGATGAGTTTCGTCGATACATTGAAGAAGCCGGTTTGATGGAACACTATTTCGCCACGAATCAGGGGCACAATCCCTTGCGAGTCCTGTTCTCGATGTTCACACGGGTTCCCGTACTTCGAAGGTACTGCACGTACAATGCGTATTGCATTTTGCAGCATCGAACCGGGCAACCACAGCGGAGCTCCTAGTTCAGATCCAGCGGCGACCGGCCGAGGAGCTTGAGCAATGTATTCCTTCCGAAGCGGAGGACCGGGTACAACACACGCGACGCAGTCGCGGATCTGAACACCGCCGCATTGAGCCGGTTGAAGACTCCGGATGGCGACGACAACAGTGCCAACCTGTTGACGCAGTCCACTCCGTGGTAGGTCTTCCCCCCGTAGACGAGAGCCATGCCTTCATCCAGGTTGAGGCCGCTTTCCACGATCGCATCGACCTCCGGCCCGCCATCGCGCGCATTCACCAACCGGACGGTCCCGATGGAATCACGAAGCCGTATCATCCGCACGTAGCGAGAACACACCGGGCATTCTCCGTCATACACGATCACCGCATCAGGTTCGGCACCTGCCTGCTCGTTCGAGTCGTGCTGTGAAGCGTCATTCATGTGTGTAGGCAGTGCAGCGGTTGACGAACGCGTCAGGACGACGTCGCCAGGCCCACGCGCTTACGAGCCAGCCAGAGGATCACCAGCGACCACGGAATGTAGACGATGTACATTGCAATCCACTGCGGAAACGGAGCCCGCAACGTGACATAGATAATCAGATGGAAGATCAGCCCGAGTGGCAGGTAAATCCACTTCAAACGGGGAAAGAACAGAATCAGGAAGAAGCTCGCCTGGAATGCAAGGACGATGTACTCCGCGAATTTCAGGAAATAGTGAAACTGCGAGACAAACAGGGCCAGGTCGCTATCGTTCTTGTATGCCTCGAGAATCATGAAGTACTGAAGCGAGATGCCGTTCGCCCACTCGATGCCGCCGCGCGTCAGCTTGGAGACCACTGCCGACAAGTACATCAGGGGAAAGAACCACTGTATGAAGAGAATCGGCCAGGCCGCGCCAGGCTCTTCAATCTCGAGAAGGCCGACCGAGTTTTCATTTCCGGTTTGCTTCCTGGCCCGCAACCAGGCGTCGATACTCGCCACTCTGCCGCTTGGGCCGAGCGCGAGTGCAAACAGCGCGAACATCATTACTGCTTCGGGGTGATGCACATCGCCGAAAGAATAGATGAATGCCTGGAGTACCGTGTTCAGCAACGCGAACACGGCGAGACTCAGGCGGGTAAGGAATCCGAAGAACGAGAAGATTCCAAAGAGAAACGTGACCCAGAAGATCACGAGGACGCTGGTTTCACTCGGCATCGGCACGCCGAATGGCATCAGTACACGCAGCACCACTCGGGGCTGGTAGAGATACTCCGGCAGGCTGAGGGCATACATCAACGACGGGAAGCTGTAGCTCAGGAGCAGATAACACTGCAGGCCGACCAGGACTATTCGTACCAGCGCAAGATCGAAGCAGCGGCCAGGGCGAAACCAGTAGTTCGACCACTTGTTGACGAGGTCCGTCATTCGCTGCTCTCCTTTGCGGGGACCGGGATCCGGTCGAGCACGATAGAGCCCTGCTCCACCGGACCGCTACGGGTCACGGCGACGGGAAAGCTCTTGACCTCGATCTCGACCAACTCGATGCCGGGCGGCAGCGAAGCCAGAACCAGGTCCAGCGCCTCGGGGCGTTGTCTCTCGAGATCACGCACCAGGTCCCTGTAATGCCAGAGATGCAGGCCCAGTGACTCCATTGGAATTTCGATGCGCTCGCCCGACCGGGTAATGCCTTCGAGCAGCCGGTAGTAGTCGACGAAATCGCCTTCCTTGAAGGATCGGCTGTACATGGCGTAGTTGACGAACGGCCAGAACTTCGTGCCGATATTCAGGCCGCCTATCGGCCCAAGGGCAATGATGGCCTGGAAGACCAGCGAGATCCCTATGAAGGCAGAGACGATCGCACGATAAAAACTCACTTATACACTCCCTTTTACCTTCAATCGCCGAACAGACGGATCGCCTCCGTCGCCATTCCCTGACTTGCTGACGATCGTCCGTATCGTGTATTCCTTGATGCTTCCGGCGTGGGTAAAGATGATGAGCTCGCCTATGAGACCGAGCGCGAAGATCTGAACGCCGAGAACCAGCATCAATGATCCAAGCAGCAGGGCCGGACGGTCTGCAAGGCCGATGTCGAAGAACAGCCGCTGAACGACGAGGATCAGTACGACAGCACCTCCGACGGCAACGACAGCGCTGCCGATCATCCCGAAGAACCGAAGCGGTTTCTTGGTGAACCGGACCAGGAAAAACACGGTCGCAATATCGAGCAGCCGGTGCAGGTATTCCCTGAGCCTGTAGCGCCCGCGAAAGTGGTCCTTCGGCGACTGAGCGACATCAACTTCTTTCACTCGAAAGCCGTACCTGCCGGCAAGCACGGGAAAGAATCTGTGCTGGTCGCCGTACAAGTGAACTTCTTTCACGACCTGCTTCCGGAACAACCGGACCCCGCAGCCCAGATCATTGAAGTCCTCGCCACTCAGGACTTTCAACAGCATGTGAAATGTCCGCCGACGCAGAGACTCGAAGAACCCCCCGGCCCGGGGCCAACGTCGCGCAACGACAACGTCGCAACTGTCAATCTCGTCCAGCAGCCTGGACAGGGACCCGGGCTCGACCTGGTGATAGGCAGGCAAGGTGAGAACCAGGTCGCCCTTCGCCTGGTCGAAGCCGGCGGTCAGTACCGTCGCCTCGCCGAAGTATCGCGCGAGCCGTACAACGGACAGCCTGTCCGACGCTTTCGCGATCTTCGACAGTGACTCGAAGGCCTCGTCTACGCCTCCATCCACGACAAAGATCATCTCGTAGTCCGTGGACAGCCCTTCCAGGGCGTCCACATAACCGGATACGAGGTCATCCAGGTCGTCGATGCGCCCGAGGACGGGCACTACAACGGACAGTTCCACTTTCTTGTTCATTCAACTTCCATGGTGAGCTGTGCAAGTTTCCCCAGCCTGACGTCGCCTGTCTTGTACACGAGTTCGGCCAGTGCGCCGCCGAAGACCAGGAACATCGCGAGGCTTCCCAGGAGAACTCCCGTTCCCGCTATGGGCAATGACATGGATTCACCGCTCGCAACCGCCAGCAGGCTCGCCAGTATGCACCCGATGGACGCGATCATGAACGGCATGGACAGCAACGCAAACCATAGAAGCGGACGGCTGGAGAACGAAATTATCGTCTTTATCGACAAGAGATCGATGAGAACCTTGTAGATCCGCCCCAACCCGTACTTGGAGACTCCGAATTGCCGAGCATGGTGTCGAACCTGGACTTCGGCCACTTTCGTACCTGCAATCGACGCCATCGCCGGAATGAAGCGATGCATGTCCGAGTAAAGCGGAATCCTCTTGATGACTGACGCGCGAAATGCTTTCAGCGAACATCCATTGTCGCGAATGGGCACTCCCGTTATCTTGCCGATCAACCAATTGGCTATCCTCGACGGCACCTTTCGCGTCAATAGCTTGTCCTGCCGCTTGTAGCGCCAACCGACTGCTATGTCTGCGCCCCGCTCGAGCTCCTCGATCAACTTGCCAATATCCCTCGGATCATTCTGAAGGTCACCGTCCATCGTGACGATGACGTCCCCTTCCGCCAGGTCTATGCCGGCGGCCATGGCCGGCGTCTGGCCATAGTTACGGCGAAACTGCACGACCTTGAGCGTCGGATCACGCTCTGCGAGTTTGCACGCGATGTCGAAAGTCTGATCCGAGCTGCCGTCGTCGACGAAGAGTACTTCGTACGAGCCAGCGAAGTCCTGCATCGCCGACTCAATCGCGCGATGCATCGACGTTATGCTTTCTTCTTCGTTGAAGAGGGGTACGACGATGGAGAGTTTCATCTCTCTCGGTCCTTTGTTATTCCTTGTTCCCCAAGGCGATTGTATATCAGAATCCCGACAGTCCATTTCGTGTCTTCACCATAATTCCCGCAATGCCGGAAGATGTCGGAACGACCGGCAGTCGCCCACACGGAAACACCGACCAGAGCGCGAAACTGTGACACAGTTCACAATTTGGCGATGGGATGACCTCAGGGCCGATGGCATAATCCGCAAGAGTCTTGCGGCTCAAAAAACAATAACTTAGATGCTTGCCGGACTGCAGCCACTGCAATGACCGACGCGTACCCATACGGACCGCACACACTGGTCGACACCCACGTGCACATTCACGAGAGCTTCGATCTCTCGTACATGCTTGGTTGTGCGCTCGGGAACTTCGATCGGCATGCCGGGCAAGCCGCGGAAGGCCGGCTCGATGGCATATTGTGCCTCACCGAATCACAGGGCGTCGACAGCTATGCGACGCTGCTTTCTGCGGCGCAGCGTTCCGAGACGGTTGGCGAGTGGCGCCTGTCGACGACGGACGATCCCGAAGCCGTACTGGCAACCCGGCCTACAGGCGGCTGCCTTGCTATCATTGCGGGCCGGCAGATCGTAACGTCCGAGCGCCTCGAGATCCTTGCACTCGGCACATTGGAAAAGCCCCTCGATGGTCAGCCGATACGCCACGTTATTCGTTCGGTCCAGGCGGCCGGCGCCGTCTGCGTTCTTCCCTGGGGCTTCGGCAAGTGGACCGGCAACAGAGGCGAGATCGTGCGCGATTTGATCGACAAGAACACGGACCGTAATTTTTTCCTCGGCGACAACTCCGGACGCCTGTCCGCCTGGCCGCAACCCGCCGAGTTTTCACGAGCGTCGGCACGCGATATTCCGATACTGGCCGGCTCCGATCCGCTGCCCTGGTCCAGCCAGTCAGGGGCCGCCGGTCGATACGGCAGCCGGGCAAACACGGCGATCGATCGTCGTGCGCCCGCGACTGCCCTGCGCGACTACCTGTTGTCGCCGGACCGGCACGTAGAAACTTTTGGCAAACTGGAAAGTATCGTGCCGTTCATCGTCCACCAGGTCGGAATGCAGCTGCGGAATCGATTCGGATGAGCAGCACCCAGCCACCCCGCGCGCTGGTCATAGCGCCGCAGCCGTTCTTCACTCCGCGGGGGACCCCGTTCAGCGTCTACTACCGAACGTCCGTGCTCTCGGAACTCGGTGTGCACGTAGACTTGCTGACCTACGGGCAGGGAGAGGACGTCGATCTCCCGAATGTTCGTATCGTCAGGATCCCCGATTTCCGGGTGTTCGGGAAGATCAAGACCGGCCCGAGCGGGCTCAAGTTCTTCCTTGACGGGTTCATCCTGGTGTGGACCATCGCAATGCTTCTGCGCCGACGCTACACGTTCGTACACGCCCACGAGGAATCCGTCTTCTTCTGCCGTTACCTGAAGCCGGTATTTCGTTTCCGCCTTCTGTATGACATGCACTCGAGCCTTCCGCAGCAGCTGGACAACTTCCAGTTCACCAAGTCGCGAGTCATCCGGAAAGTTTTCGAGTATCTCGAGAATACCTCTCTCCGATCCGCAGACGCGGTGATCACGATATGCAAGGACCTCGCCGACTACGTGGAGTCGGTGATCGGCGATGATCCGAAACACCTCCTCATCGAGAACTCCATTTTCGAGCCGGTACGCCTGGCGTCGAAGCCGGATGCCGGGTCGGACGGCCCCGCACGTGCCGAATTGCCGGCGGATCGTCGCTTCATTGTCTACGCGGGCACGTTTGAACGCTACCAGGGGCTCGACATCCTGATCGAAGCTTTCGCGACGGTTCGCAAGAACGTTCCTGACGCCTACCTGCTCATGATCGGCGGCGATAAAGAACAGGTTGAAGCGCTTCGATCGATGGCAGACGGGCTGGGCATCAACGATTCCGTTACATTCACAGGCCGGGTCCCCCAGGCCGATGCGAAGTACTACAACGGACGTGCCGACGTACTCGTGTCCCCGCGCTCCGCCGGCACGAATACTCCTCTCAAAGTCTACGAACAGCTGGCTAGCGGCATCCCGCTGGTCGCCACCCGGATCTATTCCCATACGCAGGTTCTTTCGGACGACGACTGCTTCCTCGTTGAACCCGACTCCGCCGACATGGCGCGCGGGATCATCGAGGCTCTTACGAACAGCGAGGCAGTCCGCGAACGCATCGCCAATGCCCAATCTCTCTACGAGGAGAAGTACTCGCGTGCCGCCTACGTGCGCAAAATGAAGCTTGTACTGGAGCGACTGACCTAGTGTGCGGAATCGCCGGAATGGCTGCCTTGTCACCGTCGTTCGACGTGACGATGCCGACGCTTGCTCGAATGTGTGATTCGATCGCGCATCGGGGCCCTGACGAGGACGGACTGCACATCTCTGACGGAGTCGCACTTGGCATGCGACGGCTGGCCATCATTGACTTGAGCGGCGGCAGCCAGCCCATTTTCAACGAAGACAAATCGATTCGCGTTGTCTTTAACGGCGAAATCTACAACTACCGGGAGCTTCGCGACGATCTCATCGCCTCCGGCCATCGCTTTGCAACGAACTCCGATACCGAGGTCCTGGTACATGCCTACGAGGAGTATGGCGACGACTTCACGCGCAAGCTGAATGGCATGTTCGCCTTTGCGCTCCACGACATGCGTCGCAAGCGCGTTCTCATCGCCAGGGACCAGCTCGGCATCAAGCCTCTGTTCTTCGCCGCTCTCGACAACGGCATCGTCTGGGGTTCCGAGATCAAGGCGGTCCTTGCCAGTGGGCAGGTACCCCGACGTCTGGACCTGGACGCGCTTGGAGAATTCTTCGCGTGGGAGTACGTCCCGGGATCCGCGACGCTGTTCCGGGATGTCAGAAAGCTGGAACCGGGGCATCGGCTGACCGTCGACCTCAAAGCCGGCACCGTGACGCGACAGCAATACTGGGACATCTCGTTCTCGCCGACCGACACGAGAATGAACTACAACGAGTTCTGCGACGAAGTCGACGTAGCAGTGCACCGGGCGGTGAGGCGGCAACTGGTGTCCGACGTACCGCTAGGCTCCTTCCTGAGTGGTGGGGTGGATTCATCGCTTGTCGTTGCGGCCATGGACAACGCAAGGACATTCAGCATCGGTTTCGATGATCCTTCCTACAATGAACTGGCGTACTCGAAGCAGGTGGCTGATCATCTCGGCGTCTCGCACACGACGAGAATCATCAAGCCGGACGCCGCTGAGCTGTTCGGGCACCTGATGCATTTCATGGACGATCCTATCGGCGACTTTTCGATCTTTCCGACGTACCTCGTTTCCAAACTGGCGCGCGAGGATGTCACCGTCGCGCTGAGCGGCGATGGTGGTGACGAATTGTTCGGCGGGTACGAAACCTACGTTGCCGACGCGATCTCGCGCAAGCACCCTCACCTCACCAACCTGCTCGGCCACGCGGCAATCGCGTCGGCGATCGATATGATTCCGCCGCAGTCAAAGAAGAAGGGGCTCATCAACAAGCTGAAGCGTTTCTCGGAGGGTGTCCGGCATGCCGCGGATCTCGGGCATGCCCGATGGCGCCTGTTCGCCGGGGAATCCATGAGCGCCGCGCTCTTCAGCGACGACGTGATTGCGCAGCGAGAACGCCCGCTTGGAACGCATATCGCCGATTTGTACGCCAAGGCCGAGGACCTGGACCCTCTCAATCGAAGCCTCTATGTCGATACGCGCAGTTATCTTGTCGACAATTGCCTGGTGAAGACCGACCGCATGTCCATGGCGGTCTCGCTGGAGGCGCGCGTCCCGTTCCTGGATATCGACGTGGTTGACCTGGCATTTCGGTGCCCGGCGGCCTTCAAGATCAGGGACGGCCAGACCAAATCGATCCTCAAGACTGTCGCATCGCGCTACATTCCTGCCGATTGCGTCTACCGGCCGAAAGAGGGCTTCAGCATCCCCATAAAGCAATGGCTCAACACCGAGTTTCGACGACTACTGGATTCGGCGACGAATGCAGCTTCACTTCAACGTGATGGAATTTTCAGGCCGGAGACGATTGCCCGCCTGAAAGCGGAGCACCTGGGTGGTCGCGCCAACCACAGTCACATTCTTTGGTCCCTGATAGTCTTCGATGCGTGGAAGACCCAATGGCTGGAATCGAAATGAGCAATGAAAGTGTATTGGTAACCGGGGCTACCGGATTCACGGGAGGCAAGCTTGCCGCTCGCCTCGTACAGAATGGCGAAGATGTCGTCGCGTTTGTCCGACCGACCAGCAATACGCGCCAGCTCGAGAAGCTGGGTGTCGATTGCCGCCAGGTCGACATCCGTGACCCAAGCTCCGTGAAGGATCACTTTTCGGGCATTTCGCGTGTCTTTCACATCGCGGCGGCCTACAGGTCGGAGCACGTCGATCACGGTGAGTTTCATGCGGTCAACGTGGAGGCTACGCGCAACTTGCTCGATGCCTCCGTCTCGGCGGGTGTTTCCCGGTTCGTGCACTGCTCGACGGTGGGCGTTCAGGGAGTGATCGAGGACCCGCCGGCCGCGGAGGATTACCGGTTCAATCCCGGAGACCACTACCAGCAATCGAAGCTCGATGGCGAGTTGCTTGCGCTGGAATACTTTCGTGATCGACTGCCAGGCTCCGTGGTTCGGCCCGTCGGCATCTACGGTCCCGGGGACACTCGCTTCCTCAAGCTGTTTCGGCCCATACAGAAAGGTCGTTTCGTCATGGTCGGCAAGGGCGATGTCCTGTACCACATGACCTTCATCGACGATCTCGTTGACGGCTTCCTCCTGGCGATGACCGAGCCTCGCGCGCTCGGCGAAGTGTTCACGATTGCCGGGCCCGGTTACACTACTATCCGGGAACTGGTCGATACGATTGCCGACGTCCTGGAACGCCCACACCCCAGGCTTCGCGTCCCTTTCTTTCCTGTCTACGCCGCTTCCGTCGTTTGCGACAAGCTCTGTCGTGCTATTAACGTCAGCCCGCCGCTGTATCCGCGGCGTGTCGAGTTCTTTGAGCTTGACCGGGCCTTCAGCACGGAAAAGGCCGAACGCCTGCTCGGCTACCGCCCAAAGGTGTCCCTGGAAGACGGACTGGCACGGACGGCAGACTGGTACCGGGAGCAGGGTCTTATCTAGATGAGTTCCATCGATCGCAACGTGACCGCCTCCGCCGCGCGTGACTATGACGTCATCGTGATCGGCGGCGGCATCTACGGGTCGATGATCCTGCTCGAGGCAACCCGTCGCGGTCAGCGTGCCCTGCTGCTGGAACAGAGTGACTTCGGTTCCGGCACCAGCTACAAGAACCTCCGGATCCTTCACGGCGGACTTCGTTACCTGCAGACCCTCGACCTTCAGAGATTTCGCGAGTCGGTAGCGGAACGAAGCTGGTTCATGCGCACGTTCCCGGACCTCGTCCGGCCTTTGCCCTGCCTGATGCCCCTGTACGGCGGACTCAAGCGCAATCGGCTACTGCTGCGCACGGCGCTGAAGATCAACGATCTTCTATCGCGAAATAGAAACGACGGGCTCTCCGACGAAAACCGCTTGCCCGATGGCGAGATTCTAGCGGTATCTGACGTCGTCAAGCTGTTTCCCGGAGTCCGGCAGCACGGCCTTGTCGGCGGCGCGCTCTGGTACGACGCCGTCATGCCAAACTGTCATCGGCTACTGATAGAGACACTGCGCTGGGCCTGTGCCGGCGGCGCATCAGCGCTGAATCACGTTGCAGCAACCGGATTGACGATGAACGCCGGCAGGATCGATGGAGTGCGTGCCGTGGACCGGCTTTCCGGTGGAGTACACCACTTCAACGCGCCGACAGTCATCAATGCAGCCGGCCCCGCCGTCGACCGGGTTCTCACCCAGCTCGACGTTCGGGCGCCGAGATTGTTCCAACCCTCGCTCGCCTGGAACCTGGTCATCGACAGGCCGCCGGTAGCCGGCAATACGGCCGTTGCCGTCCAGGGTACGGGCTCCGATGACCAGGTCCTTTTTGCTCATGCGCTGGGTACGCGACTGTTCGTTGGTACCGGGCATGCGCCACTGGCCGCGGGCGACGATACGGTTTCGATTCCGGACCGTGAAGTCGGCCGTATACTCACATCGCTGAATTCCGCGATTCCGTCGCTCGACGTCTCGCAGAGGGACGTTCTCGCCGTATTCGCCGGACAGCTTCCCGTGAATCGGCCGGGCTCCGTGTCACTTCAGAGTTCACCAACGATCGTGCATCACGGCGATCACGGTGGGCCGGACAAGCTGATCACTGTATCCGGAGTGAAGTTCACCACCGCGCGCTCAACGGCTTCGCGCGTCGTCGACCTACTCGAGTCGATTCACGAGAAACATCGCCCCGAGTCACCGGGCGATTTTCCCGCGCGCCCGGACCCCGCGAGATTTCGGGTTCGGCTCCCCGAAACCGGACACGAAAATGCTCCGGTCAAGACAATGCGGACGCTGGTGCATCGCGAATCACCGCAGACTCTGCCGGACCTTCTCATGCGGCGCATCGACATCGCCAGTTGCTACGGCGCCGTTACCGAACTGGCTTCAAAAGGGTGCGAAGCGTTCGACTGGTCTCCACAACGGTGCGAGAAAGAGCATGCAAAACTCGCGCAGGAGATGTCATCTGTATTTATTGTAAAATGACCGTATCTGCCTGATTAGACTCAGGCAATATTTGACGAAGCAATGGCGACGCCAGCGCATCAGCGCGTGACCTTTCCGGCGCCTCATCCACGACAAAGAAAAGAATTGAGCAAATGATCATCCTAGGTATCACTGACAGCTTCACAAGCGGCGCAGCAATTTCCATCGACGGAAAGGTTGTTGCCGCGGTAAATGAAGAGCGACTCGACCGGAACAAGATGTCCATGGGGTTCCCGAACCGAAGCATCGGTGAAGTCATGCGCATTGCAGGAGTCGACCCCAGCCAGATCGATCGCGTCGCAGTTGCGACGACGAACCTGTTCTGGCGACCCGATGCGGAACCGTACAACGACTACTTTCGCGAATCCAAGGGTGGCATGCGCGACAGGTTCCTGTCTCTGGGCTCTGCATTCTCCAAGGTCGTCGGAAACAGCCATGCCGCCCGGCAAGTGTACTTCGCGTTGAAGCGGCAGTTGACCCGGCCACGCAACCGCCAGTTACCACAACATCTACGTGACAATTACAACATTACCGCACCGGTCCAGTTCCTGGATCATCACTTGTGCCATGCCGCATCGGCGTACTTTACGTCGGGGTTCGCGGACGCCACCGTCGTCACGCAGGACGGCGCGGGCGATGGCAAGTGTTCGCGCGTCTACCACGTAGTAGATGGCAAGTTCAAACTGCTGCAGAAGCTGGATAGCTACGACTCCGTCGGAAACTACTACTCGTACGTAACGCACCTTTGCGGATTCAAGGCGCACAAGCACGAAGGCAAGATTACCGGGCTTGCCGCCTTCGGCAAGCCGGTATACCTGGACGTACTGAAGCAGTTCGTGAAGTACGACGGCGAGCAAGTCACGAATGCCGGCCGCTGCTTTGACCAGTCCGCTATCGAGAAACTGAGAAAGGCACTTCCTGCCGATTTTTCAAAGGAAGATCTCAGCGCCAGCGTTCAGGCGCTACTCGAAGAATCAGTCGTCGCATACTGTGACCACTGGATCGGGCGCTCGGGATCGGGCAGGATTGCTTTGGCTGGAGGCGTGTTTGCGAACGTAAAACTCAATCAACGCATTCACGAACTGGACTCCGTCGACGAGATATTCGTCCATCCCGGAATGGGCGACGACGGCCTCGCCGTCGGTGCTGCCCTGTTCCTCGACAATACACTCTGCGGTTTCCGGAACAGGCCGGTCATAGACGACGTTTACCTCGGCGGCGAACCTACCGATACCGACATACAAAGGGCGATCGCTGATTCGGGCTATTCACCCGAGGTATGCCCGGCCGGCGTTGAACGAGCGGTTGCGGAACTGCTCGCCCGTGGCAAAGTCATCGCGCGCTGCGGGGGAAGAATGGAATACGGCCCCCGCGCGCTAGGCAATCGCACCATTATGTACCAGACGACAGATCCCGGCGTGAACAAGTGGCTCAATGATCGCTTGTCCCGCACAGAGTTCATGCCATTTGCACCCGTAACGCTTTGGGAGTCGAGGCACGACTGTTACAGGAACATCTCCGGCGCGGAGGAAACCGCCCGCTTCATGACGATCACCTTCGACTGCACCGAAGAGATGAAGGCCATGTCGCCCGCCGTTTGTCACGTTGACGGAACGGCGAGGCCGCAGCTTATCCGCGAGAGCGACAACCCGTCGTACTACAGGATCCTGTCCGAGTATCACGCCATCACCGGGATACCCAGCCTGGTCAATACGAGCTTCAATATCCACGAGGAACCGATCGTGAATACCGCGGCCGAGGCGATCAAGGCATTCGAAGACAGCAAGCTCGACGCGCTGCTCCTCGGTGACCAGCTGCTGCTTTCTCGTGAGCAGCAGGTTGCGCACGAACGCATCAATGAGAACACCGAAATCGATCAGGCCCCATCCAGGACGAGAGTTGCCGCGCGAACGTCGGCTCAGCAGATGTCGCCAGCGCTGAGCCGCTGACAGTCAGCACCCAAACCAGGGGTCCAGCAATGTGGTGGCCACGTGTACGCAAGCTGCTCGCATCACCGTGGCTTCGCGCGGCGATAAGTATCGGCCTTATCGTCGCCGTACTGGTGTCGATGGATTCCGCCGAGCTGCGGGAAGACCTTGCGCGGATTTCGATCTGGACGGTTGCTGTCCTGCTCGCCATTGATCTCGGGCTCAGACTGATGTCCGCGTACCGGTGGCATATTCTTTATCGAATGACGAACCTGTCGGTCGGACTCAACGAGATCACGCGCATTACCTTTGTTTCCAGTTTCCTGGGCCAGGTTCTCCCTGGGATCATTGGCGTGGAAGCATTGCGAACGGTAAGTCTTGCCAGGGCCAAGTCCGATTGGCCAGGCGCGTTGGCGTCGGTAGTCGTCGACCGAGCCCTGGGCCTGGTCAGCCTTGTCCTGGTTGTGCTGCTCGGCATCGTATTCGGTCCGGCGGGGCTGGGTCCCGTCCTTCTGGCACCCACGCTCATTGCACTGGCACTTGTCGTCACGTTCATCGTTTGTGCATTCGTACCGCATCTTCGCGGTGGCCTGCGCATGCTGATACCCCGGACCTTCGAACCAAGAGTTCGACCGATGCTCGACCAGCTGTACACTTACCTGGATCTGTACTCGACCAGTCCGTGGCAAATGACCTATGCATTGTTCGTTGCCATCGCCTTTCAGTTCGGACGCATCCTGCTGTTCTACGTCGCAGCCCTGATGATCGGCGAACATGCTGAGCTCAAGTATTTCGTGACGATTGTCCCGTCTGTCATGTTCATCTCGTTACTGCCCATTTCAATCAGCGGGATCGGAGTGCGCGAAGCCAGCCTCGTGCTGCTGTTTTCGCAGTTCAACGTGATGGGGAGCGCATCGGCCTTCACGGTCGGCCTGCTCGCGCTCATCTCGGGTACGCTCAGTACACTGCCCGGCGGATGGTTCTACATCAGGCGGCGACGGGATGTTCAGGAGGCAATAGACCAGGCCTCGGAGGTCGGCTAGGTGACCACGAACCTTGGCCAGAAGGTCAACAAGGCGTTGGCGCTGGCGTCGACACTTCCCTATCGTATTCGGTCGGCGCCGAGAGACCTCCGCTATCATTTCATTCACATTCCGAAGAATGGCGGCACATCCGTTCGGTGGGCACTCAAATGGCGAGGCGATGTATCGATGAGCGAGCCGCGCCACTACCGCTATGTCGATGTCGTGGACTCCGTCGGCAAGCACCTGCAGTTCTTCTCGGTCATTCGCAACCCGTGGAGCCGCACCGCTTCGCGCTACAATTTCGCGAGAAAGCAGTCCCTGAAGTGGCCGGAGCATGACGAGCGACGTCAGTACATTCGAAACGCCACTTTCGAGCAGTTCGTTCGTGAGAGACGAATCATTGACATACCGGCACACCCTGGCCAGCCGTGGATGGGCCCCCTCAACTCCTGGTACAACCAGCTCGAATGGATTCGTGACAGCGACGGGCAGGTTCGATGTGACTGCCTGCGCCTCGAGAATCTCGGCTCGGATGTGCGACGGTACTTCGATCCGTGGATCGTACTTCCCGAGAAAAAGGCCCCGGCAAGAAAGTACGACTACCGGGATATGTACACCGATGAGTTGATCGGGATCGTTGCAGACGTGTTCAAGGAAGATATCGACTACTTCGGCTTCGACTTTGATTCTCCGGCGCGACGAAACGTCATGTATTGCTGATGATTCACATGAGCCCGACAAAGACTTCGAAGACCGTTCGCGCGGTGGTCCTTCTCGCCACGCTCGCGGCGCTTTCCGGGTGCGAGTTCGCGACGGAGGACGAGGTTCGCAAGGTCGGCAGAAACGCACATTTTGACTACGGTTCGAACCAGTCTTCCGCGTGCGGAGTTCTCCGGGTTGACCAATTCGACGACGACCAGGGCGGACCACCGGACGGGGCTGTACGCGAGCACTGGACGACGTACGTTCGCAGTGCCGCCTTCGATACGATGGAAGACAATGACCTGCGCGGCTTCCTCGACGGGTCCTTCAAGGAGGGCTGGAACCAGGTCAGCCAGGCACATCTTCGCCTGGGCCGGCGCGCTCGCAATCCCGCCTACGGCGAGTACGAGTTGTTCAGGAACCTCCAGCGCTGGGACGGGATCGAACTCCCCCCGGGCAGCCGGGTCACGGATGCCCGCGTCGAACTCAGCCTTGAAAGCGGTCCGCCCTACCCGGTCGATGTTGCCATCTACGCGGTCAAGCGGGATTGGAACCCGGGCGCCGGCGGAGTACACCACGACAACAACAGTCCGCCGGCAGGCGGCGAAGTGTGGTGGCGCGAAGCCCGCCACGGCGAGGAAGCCTGGACGATTGCCGGTGCGGGATTCGCGTCTGACACGCATCCGGATGCGGACACCGGGGCGATGCCGCTGGCATTGGCGCGATTTGATCCGGCGAGCACGACGCTTGCATTTCAGTCCACGCAGTTGACGAGCTATGTCCAGGCACGCGTTCAGCAACGTCTGCCGGTACTGTTCCTGATCAAGCTGACCGATCCTTACGAGGATTCCGTGGGCAGCGTGCTCGAGATCTGGTCCGCCAATGTCGGCATCGACGGATCCCGCCGACGTCCCACCCTGGCGCTTCGCTGGTCCCGGACGGGCGCGGCGCAGTCCCTGGACCAGCCGGTCACGCTCGAACACGGTCGGTTTATCGAGTTCGCACTGCCGGGGCCCGGCAATGGCGGTTGGCTGTCGGCGTCGTGGATTCCAGCCGCCGATGCCGGGGGCGTTTGCGGACAGGAGCCGTTCTTGGAGGTCCGGGTCGGCGACGATCTTTGGCGGCCGCTCAACTTTCCGGCCCGCCTGCCCGCCGGCGAACGGCGGCTTCGCGTCACCGCAGGCGATCGACCCGTTCCGCTGGGTGGCCGCATCCGGATGTCACTGCGCGATACCTGGATCCCCGTCGGGGCCGCCGAGGATCACGAGGTCGCCTGGACCGTGCACAGGCCGGACCAGGTGAGCGACACGGTCAGCGGCCACTACCTCGGCGACTACACCTGGCAACTGGACATTCTGGCTGACATACCCGGACACTGGACCGTGCAATGGCAGCACGCGCTGTCCGGCGAGCCGGTGCAAAGTGAGCGAATCCCGGTCGACGTTGTCGCGTATGATCTCGCCGCCGTCGCCACCGCGCTGGAACGCCTCGCCGAGGCGGTTGACGGCTCTGGAGCCAGGCCCCGGTCGTTCGAGATGCTGCCGTTCGAGATCGCCTTCGTGAAACTCGAGCGTGCGGCGGTGAACCTGGGCGCGAGCACGTCCGGCGCGGCGGAATCCGAACATATCGCTAGTAAAATCCGTGAGATACGCGCGAAATTGTCGGGGCAGGACGTGCCGGCGAGGTTCGAGCCGGCATCGATCCGATCGCGCGAAGCGGAGATACCGGAGTGACCGGGCGTGTGTTGAGTCCGGCGCCCGTTCTGGTCAGAATCAGTGTCAGATCAATAACTTTTGACCGTTTACCATAAACACGAATTTTTTCGCGAACTGTTCTGTCGAATTCCTATAATGGGCGATACCCCGGGCGCGTTTCGCAACGCCCTTGGAAAGCCAGCCACAACGAAAACAAGAGCTTGCTGCAAGAACCTGAGAGGAAGCACTGCGCGTATGTACCGTACGAATCACAAGGCTCGTGCCATGCCGCGATTTATCGCAACACTGGCAACACTGTTCTTCCTGCACGCCGCGGTAATCGCGGCGAATGCCCAGGAGAATCAACCGAGCAACGACAAATACACGATCAAGCCGGGAGATACGCTGAGTATTTCCGTCTGGAAAGAAGAAGACCTTCAACTTGAAGTGCTGATTCGTCCGGACGGCGGCTTTTCGTTTCCGCTGGCAGGCGACATCCAGGCGGCCGGACGATCGGTCGATGACATTGCCGTGGTCCTGACCGAGCGCCTCGAGCGATTCATTCCCGATACCGTCGTCACCGTGGCAGTAACAGCCATCAACGGCAACCGCATATTCGTCATTGGCCAGGTCAACAATCCCGGAGCCTTCGTGATGAACCCTCGCGTCGACGTAATGCAGGCACTCAGCATGGCCGGCGGCACGACACCTTTCGCGGAGTTGAACGATATCCTCATACTGAGGCGGACACCGTCCGGCCAGATCGCCCTCAAGTTTCGCTATGGCGACGTCGAGCGCGGCCGGAATCTGGACCAGAACATCATGCTGCAAAGCGGCGACGTCGTTGTCGTCCCCTAACCCAGTGACAGTACACCACCGTGCACTATGAAACGAAAACACTAAGCGACTATCTCGGCGTCCTGCGTCGGCGCCGCGTAGTCGTATTGAGCTCGATAGTCAGCATTTCGCTGATCGGCGTCGTGATCGCGCACGCCATACCGGCAATGTACCAGTCGGTCTCGAGATTTCTGATCGAGCAACAGGCCATTCCACAGGATGTCGTCCAGTCGACGGTCAACTCTTTTGTCGACGAGCAGATCCAGGAAGTGCGGACCCGGGTCATGTCCTCGGGGAATATTGCCGCGCTGATCGAAAAGCACCAGCTGTACCCGGAGATCCGGAGCTCGGAAGGCATGCAGGTCGCCGTTGAGAAGCTTCGCGCGGATACCCTGTTACAGACGGAGGTATTCGACGTCATGAACCCCCGTAGCGGGCGGCCCATGATGGCGACGATCTCCTTCACGTTGTCGTTCGATCACCGCGATGCCCAGACTGCCAGGGACGTCGCCGCGGACCTGGCCAATCTCTACATCTCGCAGAACGTCGAGAGTCGAACCAGCCAGGTCGAGCAGACATTGACATTTATCCAGGGCGACATCGATCGATACCGCCAGGAAGTCAGTGATACCGGCGAAGCACTTGCACGATTCAAGGAAGAGAACTTCGGCAATCTCCCCGAGTTGATGGGACACAACCTGCAGACGATCGAACGAACCGAGCGCCAGATCGATGGTCTCGACCAGGAAATCCGGGACGCTCGCAATCGCCAGCTCGAACTCGGATCGCAATTGGCTCAGCTGCGTCCTGCTCAGACGGTGTATGACTCGAATGGCCAGCCGGTTCTCAATCCTTCCGACCAGCTAGCCGCTCTGCAGCTCGAAAAAATGCGCCTGATCTCCGTGTACAGCCGTGAACATCCGGACGTGGTACAGGTACAAAAGGAGATCGACATTCTGAGTCAGGCTGTTGGCGGCACCGGCACTTATGTCGCGACCCTGAATGAACGCGTTCAACAGGCACGCGCGCAGCACGCGGAGAATCTGCAACGGTACTCCACCGATCATCCGGATGTGTTGCGCTCGCAAAGGACGCTCGAGAACCTCGAAGCCGAGCTTGCCGACGCGCGGCTTGCTTCCTCGACGAATGCGCAATCTCAGGCAAGCCTGCTCGACGACCCCTATGCGCGCCAACTGCGGGTTCGGATGGATGCCGAAGAGACGAATATTCGTAATCTTCAACAGCGCAAGAATGAGTTGCAGCAGAAGCTGCAGGAGCTCGAACTCAGTGTTGCCATGTCTCCGGCGATCGAGCGGGACTATGAGAACCTGACCCGGGCCAACCAGACGGCTGTTGCAAATCTGAATGAAGCGCTCGCGAAGCTCGATGCCGCACAGAAGGCGCAGAAGCTGGAGGCCGGCGGAAGCGGCGATCGCTTCACGATCGTCGAACCCGCGAAGGTGCCCCTTGAACCGTACAAGCCCAACCGTACCGCCATCATACTCCTGGCATTCGTACTGTCCTGCGGCGTTGGCCTGGTTCTTGCGATGTTCCTCGATGCACTGGACGACACCGTCAAGGGAACCCGGGATGTCATCCAACTGATCGATACTCCCCCGCTCGCGGTGATACCGTACCTGGAGACCGCAGCCGAGTCGCGCAAGCGAACACTTGTCAATGGAATGATGGCTGCTTCCGTCGTCGGGGCAATCGCCGTCGCGTACCTGATCACCTTGATCTCAGGATAGAATTCAAGTCATGGGCCGAATAGAAGAAGCACTGCGACGCGCCAAGGAGTCTCGGCAAACCAGTCCGGGCAGGGACGGCCAGTCCGAGACCGCGCTGTACACGGACCCCCTCAATGGTGCCGGCACTCCCCGACGCGTGGGCCCGCAAAGGGCGTCGAATTCCGGCTTTTCCGTCTTCAACGAGTTCTGGGATCTTGCGACTCCGGTGAGTATTGATCCGGAGCTGCTGCTGCAACACCGGGTGGTTACAGACGATCAGCCGCTCATGGTCCGCTCGGCCTACAAGATGCTCCGCACGCGACTCCTGCAGCGAATGCGCTCGAACGGGTGGACCCGGCTCGGCGTAAGCTCAGCGCGGTCCAGCGCCGGAAAGACGCTCACCTCTATCAACACCGCTATCAGCATTGCGCGCGAACCGAATCAGAAGGTCATCCTGGTCGACCTGGATTTGCGCAGACCCAGCATCGCCAGGTACCTCGGCATCACGCCGAAGCATGACCTTTCCGACTATCTGCTGAATGACGTGTCGATCGAAGACGTTGTGATCAAGACATCCATCGAGCGACTCCTGATACTGCCTAGCACCGGCTCGCACGAGAACTCGTCGGAATTGCTGTCGTCGCACCGAATGCGGGACCTGCTGCATCTCCTGACCACCGACAACCAGGACTGCATCATCCTGTTCGATTTTCCGCCAATTCTCGATGCGGACGACATGTTGGCCTTCTCGCCGAACCTTGATGCCCTGCTGTTTATCGTCGCCGAGTGCGAAACACGCCGTACCGATCTGCAGCAGGTCAAGGACCTCGTTGCCGACCTGAACATCGCGGGCGTCATCCTGAACAAGTCCGACGATCACTCGCCGGCGTACTACTAGCTTTCTGCTACCAGCAGATTCCGTCGTAGGCCGGCGTCGATGACGTCGGTTTCGCGACACCCACCAGGTCGAAGAGCATCTGGCCGGGTCTCAGCCGGTCCGAAATACCGGAGAACTCGGCCGATCCGTTGCCGATGACGACGAGTTCGGACGTATCGAGAATGGAGTCCACGTCCTTCTGCATGATTCGGGCGATGTGCGGAATTGCATTGAGAATGTAGTCTCGATTTGCTCCCACGAGCCGGGCAAGATTGACGTGCTTGTCGTAGATTCGCACATCCAGCCCTTTTCCCAGCAATCGTTCTATCATTTCCACTACCGGGCTTTCGCGAAGGTCGTCCGTTCCATCCTTGAAGCTGAAACCGAGGACGCCGATCTTGCGCTTTCCGGATTCCAGCACTCGGTTGACCGCTCGTTCGACTTGCAGCGTATTGCTGGGCAGGATCGAGTTTAGAATCGGCGTATCGACATCGAGCCTGTTAGCCTTGTACGTCATGGCGCGAAGATCCTTGGGCAAGCATGACCCGCCAAAGGCAAACCCGGGCCGAAGGTAGTACGGCGACAGGTTGAGCTTTTCGTCGGCGCAGAAAATCTTCATTACGTCCTGGCCATCAATGCCCAGCGCCTTCGCAATATTTCCGACTTCGTTTGCAAAACCCACCTTCAACGCATGCCATATGTTGTCGACATACTTCACCATTTCGGCGGTTTCGATGGACGTGCGAATCATGGGTGCGTCGATTCCGGCATACAGCTGGACCAGCTTGTCGCCGTCGCCCGGTCGCAATTCGCCGATAACGGTCTTCGGCGGATTCCGGTAGTCGAAGACCGCCGTTCCCTCGCGGAGGAACTCCGGGTTGTTCACCACGACGAAGCCCTCCCCCGCAAGCTTTCCGGACGCCGCCTCGAGGGCGGGAATGACGACATCCTGCATCGAACCGGGAAGCATGGTGCTGCGAATCACAACCGTGTGCGCCTCGGACTTTTCCCCGAGTGCGGCGCCGATCTGGCGACAGACATTCTCGACGTACTCGAGGTTCAAGCTACCGTTCGGAAGACTCGGCGTTCCAACACAGACCAGCGAGACCTCGGTGGCCGCGATGGCCTCATTTGCGTCGCTCGTCGCGCTGACGAGGGCCGCTGATACGCCGTTGGCCACGAGTTCGTCGATTTCGTCCTCGATAATCGGCGATTGCCCCCCGTTTATCATCGAGACCTTTGTCACGTTCGGGTCGACACCAATCACCCGATGCCCGTCCCCTGCCAGGCAGCCTACGGACACGGTTCCCACGTATCCAAGTCCAAATACGCTGATTCTCATGGCGAGCTTGGCGCCTCCCTTTTCATGTCTAGTGCTCCAGTCTGCCGGGCACGAATCGGCCGGGCAACAGCAGCTTGTTTCGCGCGGCCGCGACGATGCCGTCCCGGAATCCCAGCAGGAGCTGGCTGTCTCGTCGTCGAACGGCCAGGTAGGCGTAGCGGACCGACATCCCCAGCAATGCCCACCAGCGGGCCAGCCAGCAGGTCACGGACCCGCCCATGTTCTTTCGGAAAAAGTACTGCGTAAACAGGATCCGGCGCTTCTCGGTTTCTCGGCGGCTGTTGCGGGATACCTCGGATTTCTTGTGCCGGTACACCGCTCCCGCATCAGTCCACAGTTCGTGCACCCGCGATACGCGCCACGCCAGGTCGAGGTCCTCTGCCATTACGTAACCGCCGAGGTTTCCATCGAATTCGAACTCTTGAAAGACCTGCGCCCTGTAGCTCACTGCCGTCGATGGCATGATCTCGCATCGGTCGACTCCCACGAATCCGGTGCCGTGGACGGGGAAGTGAGAGCGTTTCATTCCTGGCCGGGCACCTGCCCGTGTCTCGGCAAGGAGGAAGAATCTCTGATACCACTTCCAGAATCCGGACTCCGGCGCCGGTGCCGGCTCGGGGACACCGGTAATCCCTCCAATGCGACCTTCGGTGTCTTTCTCGTACAATGACATGAGGCGGCTGATGTAGTCCTCCGCAATTTCGACGTCGTCATCGAGAAAGAACAGTACCGAACCGGACGCGATCCGCGCACCTGCGTTGCGCTGCCGGGTCGTGCTCGGCTCGTCCTTCGCGTACTTGAACTCGATACCTGCCTCCTCGCAGGATTGTGCGAGTTGCCGCCGAGTATCCTGGAGATCGCCAGCGTCAATCACAACGACCTGCTCGGGCGGCCTTGTCTGTCGTCCGAGCGCGTCAACACAACGCCGAATATCGTCCGGGCGATTGAGCGTACAGATTACGACGGACGACGAGAGACGAGATTCCCTCACTGGCGGGCACCCTCGATCAACTCGTGCAGCATCGCGGCCGACTTGTCGTTGTTGAACTCGCGCAGGACCTTCTGCCGGGCCGCCTCGCCGAGCCGAATACCCAGTTCCGGGTCCTCGGAAATTCGTCGAATGGCGGCCTGCAGCGCCATCGGATCGTCGGGTGGGACCAGGAGCCCTTCTTCGCCGTCGGAAATCAGCTCCGGCAGACCGAGAATGTTGGTGGAGATCACGGGGAGGCGCGCCTGCATTGCCTCCATCAGCGCCACCGGAATGCCGTCGCGCCAGCCGTCGCTGGATATCACGCACGGCAGGACGAACAGGTCCGCATCGGGCAGCATCGCCTTGACCTCCTCATGCAGCCGGGCGCCTGTGAGCTGCAGCTCCTCGCCGAGGCCAAGTGAGGTCTTCTGTCTTTCGAGCGCCTGGCGCTCGGGCCCATCGCCGACAATAATACAAGAAAAATCAATGCCTTGCTTCTTCAGCTCGGCCAGCGCGGGGAGAAGTACATGAAAGCCCTTGCGGGCATTGAGCTGCCCTACACCGAGGATCCGCAAAGGTCCGTGCCCTTGCTTCCCGGCGCGTTCCGGGATCGACGCTCCCGGATCGATGCCGCAGTGAACGATGTTGAACCTGGACGCGTAGCGTTGGCCGTAAGTCTCGAGCACGTAGCGCCGGTTGTAGTCGGAAATGGACACACAGAACGAACACGTATCGAGCTTGTTTCGAAATGCGACAGGGTCTTTCCAGATCATGGAAGCATGCATGGTGAACGAGTACGGGACCCCCACCAGGAGGCCCGTGAACATGGCGATCGTCGTGGGACCGTTAATGAAGTGACTGTGGACATGATCCGGCGGTTTATGTCGCATGCTGTGCGCGAGATAACCCGCTTCGAGCAGGTGGTAAGCGTTACGGAAAAAATCTCGCGGCAACCGTACCGGCCGCGCGGTCACCAGGTGTGCAATGCACCGGCAGAAACGCAGCGGATGGCGCACGGCAGTCGCCGCGCATCCGAGCAGCTTGAGAGCGATGGACACCTGGTCCAGGTAGAGCGTGGTGTCTCTGAGGGGACGCGCTGCCCCTGATATCTGGTTCTCCGGCGGCGTGTTCATCGAAACCGTATCGATCTCGGACCCGAGTTCGCGCAGACGAAAAATCTCGTTATAGATGAACGTGACCGTCAGCGCCGGCAACGTGGCTGTTATGTATACAATGCGCTTCATTGATTCTTATGCCATCGCGCTGGGGGGCGCATCCTGGCGCCGCGACCGAGACTCGGGCAACTACGCCCGACCAATACGCAGCCCCAGCTCGAGCGGGCCATCCTTTCCATAGGACCAGTACTTGCAATAGTCCGGCATCAGGTCGAACACCTCGGCGGCCTCGGCGGCAATGTCGCCGGTCTCCTGCCGCCACCGGGAAACTCGTTTGTCGGTAATCCGGCCGCCGTGCATCGCACCCTCGGACACGCGGCGCTCGTCGCCGCGCAGGAACTCGCCCAGGCTACCCGCCTCGCGGAGGTCGCTTCCAACGAAGCGCAATACCCTCGTCATGGCGTCAGGCTCGGTACACAGGTCTTCATAGCGTACGTGCATGACGCTGCTGCTACGCGCCATGTCCAGTTGACGCGCGAACTCGGCGTTCAAACTATCGGCGACCCGCCGCGGCGTAAAGTCACCCGTCCAGATGGCATGACCCTTCAGGTAGCGGCCCCGGAGTGACAGGTAGATGTCCCTCGGGTCTCTCGACGTAAGGACGATTCGGTGCTCCGGAAACATCCTCAAAACCCGTCGCCAATGGGTGTGAAAAATTTCCTTGATCCCGACCTGCGCGACGTGGCGTTGAATCCTGGGAATGAGGCGCTTGCGCACTCCATATAACAATAACCGGCGCCGCCCGACGGACCAACGCTTTACAAAATCCCGCAGGTCGATCCCGAGCGACCCGAGGAGTTCCGCTTCCGTCGTTCGAACAGCAAAATTGCGGAAGCCGAGATTCGGTTCGTTGAACACCATCGAGTGAGGCAGTCGGGTCAGCGCCTCACACAGCATTGTCGACCCGGTCCGCCTGAGAGCTGCGATGTAAATAAACGGTTTGGACACGTCACCACACTGTGCGGGATGAGAAAATTTTGCCCGGAGCATAGCCGGTCCGCACAGGACCGTCTATCCAATAGCCTTGCCCTGGTTTGTTCTGTAAGCTGCGGGAAACCGGTCGGAGCCGCCAGGCCCGATCAATAATAGTCGATTACGACACCGAAACTCCCGCGCATGTCACGCTCTGCTGAAAAGCCACCACTGGATCGAAAGACTGTCCTTCTAGGCACCCTGGCCATTTTCGCACTGGCCTTTGCTGCTCGATCGGCAAACCTCTCCCACGAACCCATCACGGACGAGCTGTACCATCTGCTGGCTGCCGACTCGTGGGCGGAGGAAGGCACCTTCGCCATCGCGGACGGCGAGTATCGGCGTGCACGGGTATTCACGGTCCTGGTCGGTATCGTGGACCGGCTGACCGGCGGTAGCGTCGATGCAGTGCGAATACTCTGCATCGTCTTCGGGTCGGCGCTCGTCGCCGCCGTGTTCTACTGGGTTTCACGCCATGTCGGCCTGGCCGAAGGCATCACCGCGGCAGCGTTCCTTGCCTTTCTTCCGACCGCAATTTTCCTGTCACAGTACATCCGCTTCTATGGATTGCACGCGCTCGCCTTCTTCCTGATTGCGGGCTGCACCTGGACGATCATCAACTCGAGCTACAGGCGTGCAGTTGTCGCTGCGGCCTGCGCCCTGCCGCCTTTGATCGGACTGGGAATCCACCTGCAGGTCACGACGCTGGTCGGGCTGGCCGGTCTGATGCTCTGGGTGCTGCTGGTTCGATACCGGGCAATCCTCGATCGACTGCCTGGCCGGGGGTTGCGAATCATGATCGCAGCCGCGTTGATTGTTGTTCTGGCTGCCGTCGGTTTGCTGGGTCGGGATGTGCTCGTCCAACTGATCCAGTCCTACGGCGACTCGGCCCTGTGGAACAGCAACGACGACATGTTCTACTATTATGTCGAGTACCGCGACACTCTCGGTTTCCTGTGGGCGCTCGCACCTGCCGCATTTATTGTCGCCTTTCTGACCAGGCCGTCGGTCGCGCTCTTTTGCACCTGCATCTTCGGAGTGGCGTTCATTGCGCAGTCGTTCGGCGGCATGCGATCCGAGCGCTTCATGTTCTATGCGCTTCCGTTCCTGTTCATCGTTTGGGGTCTTGCCGCAGTGGCGATGGCGCGCGTGCTCGCAACCTCGCTGGGCGCAAGCCTCCCGAACATTCCTATCAAGCCACTTTCCCAACGGACGGCATCGTTCGTATCGGCGCTGGTCGTCGCCGGCGTTTTCGCCTTCGCACTGGTGACCGTCCCGGCCTTCGAGACTTCGGTCAAGATGATGCTCGGCATCCCGACATCGCCCCCGGAGTACTGGGATCGCTACCAGACCCATTGGGCAACCGTAGCGCCTGAGCTACGGGAACTGGCCGCGGAACGCCAGGTCGTCGTGGCAAGCCAACCACTGCACGCCATCTATTACCTGGGCGATGTCGACTACGCAATGAACGCCACCACCCTCGCAGATGTCGCCCCTCGCGGCGCTCACCGGGCCCTTGACCCGCGCACCGGCCGGATCGTGTTCGACGACCTCGCGACACTGCAGAGCGTGCTACGGTGCCACGCCTCGGGAATAATCGTGGTGCACGGACCCGCCATGCAGAAATCGTCACGCGTCAGCGGACGGATCGCGGAGTTTCTCGAGTCGACGCTGCAGGAGTTCCAGCTCGCACATACTTCGGATCTCCGGGTCTTCGAGTGGGCCACGGACAGACCGCGTTCGGATTGCGAATCGTGGTCGGTTCCGGGCCGGGTGACCGATTGATGTCGACACCCTCGCCGATCGTCGTGATCTTCGGGTCCGGCCGAAGTGGAACGACCTGGGTGCAGGATGCTCTCGCCGAGGCAAACGACTTCGCGACGGTGTTCGAGCCGCTGCACCCGGACACCGTTGCGGGCGCTGCGCCGTTCGCAAACCTGTATGTCCCGCCCGATGCTTCCGCGCCGGGCCTGGTCGAGTTCATGGACTCGGCGCTGCGCGGCCACCGAAGCCGCACCTGGAGCAACCTGCGGACACGGCCGGACCGCCTGCGACCGACGCTGGCCAGGATGAGTAGCTTGCGACAACTGCGGGACTTGCGAGCGTCGTATGTCAAGCTGTATCGGAATTGGCAGCGCTACGGGTTTGTGCGGAACAGGCCAGCGGTCGTCAAGTTCATTCGCGGCAATCTCATGGCCGAGTGGATCGCGCAGCACTATGCAGTCCCCGCGGCTGTCATCGTCCGCCACCCCTGCGCCGTGCTGTCATCGGTACTGCTGCGTCACGGGCAGGAATGGGAACAGGACGCCGTCGCCGAACTGCTCGCGAGGTATCTTGCGCAGGAATCCCTGGTCAGCGACCGGCTGGCGGGTATCCTTCCCCGGGTGGAGTCGCTGCGGTCCTTTGCGGCCCAGCACACGGCAGTCTGGTGCATCGAGAACGGCGCATTCCTGGGTGCAAGACGTTCGGAACGCCTGGCCGTCGAGCACTACGAATCACTGCTCATGGAGCCTGCGGCGGCATGGACACGACTGACGAAGTCTCTCGGCCTGCCGCGGCAACCCGACGCCGCCCTGCAACAGAAGCCCTCGCAGCAGGCCAGCTACCAGGCCATCCAGGAAGGCGTACAGTACGGATTCCTCGACAACTGGCGTCAGCACCTCGACGAGGCGCAGCTCGACGACGTGCAGGCCGTGCTCGACCTGTTCGGGATCGCTACCTACTCTGTCGACTCGCCCATACCGGTCGCGCCCGACTCTGATCGTGGCGAGCCGGCTGCAACAGTCCGTATTTCGCGTTCGGAAGCCAAGCTTTGACCCTGACGAACGCGCAGTACGCCCAGATGATCGTTGCCGCAGTACTGGGCATCGTCTTCTTCCTGATGCTGTATCGAGTATCTGAACGAAGCTGCCTCGCCTTCCTGATACTGTTGATACCCTTCCAGATCATCGATACCCGGTATGGGTCGGTGAACACGATCCTGGTTTACGTTGCGGCGTTTACGTTCATGCTGCAACACCGGCTTACGCGACTCCCGTTCTTCGGGCCGATGGCCGCGGTTCTGTTCGTCTTCCTGCTGTCGTTCAGTCAATCGCCGCCCGCCGCCAGGACCTATCACGTCATTTACCTGGTTGGCTTCTTCAGCAACGTTCTCCTGTTCTACATGATCTACAACTTTCTCCTTCGAACGGGAGACTGGAAATTCATCCTGCGCTGCCTGCTCGTCCTGAACGTGCTGGTAATCATCTATTGTGCCATCCAGTTCTGGTACGGCTCGGAGCGAGTCACGTTTTTCGGGATTCGGGAGTTTTCGCTGAACCCCATCCGAAATGACGGGCGCCTGGTCGGCCCGTTCAAGGCGACGGCTGAAACAGCCGAGTACCTGACGTTTCAGTGCCTGCTGTTGAGCTTCGTCTTCCTGTTCAAGCCGAGCGCCAGAATGCGTTGGGCCGGCATTGCGCTCGTGACCGTCAATCTCCTGTTCCTGATCGCGACGGGGAATCGCGGCGGCTTCGTAACGATCATCTTTGGCACGCTGTGTTTCCTGTTCGTATTCCGGCGAGAACTCGGTTTCGCCCGGGTCGCAAAGATACTGATTGGCGGCACGACGCTGTTCGTCGCCATGGGCATTATTGCGGTCAACTTTACTGACTATGGAATGCTCTTCGAGCGCTTGCAGGATACCGAGATCGAAGAAGGCGGCATTCCCGACACGCGCTCACTCGTTTGGCCTCTCGCCTGGGCCGAGATCGTAAAGAAACCCATTGTCGGCCATGGACCAAAGCTGGCAATCAGTACGCGCGAACGGCGCGTCGCCGATATCGAGTACGTTCGATTCCCGCACAATCTCTTCCTGCACCTGATGTACACAACGGGAATCGTCGGCACAGCCGCCTGGGTATTCTTTTTCTGCGCGATGGCAGAGCGGTTCATTCGTACGCGGCATTCGGGTATCCCCGACACACAGTTGGCGGCCATGCCGCGGCTCGCGCTGATCGTCCTGACCGTCTTTTTTGTCTCTCAGCTGCGCATAGAATTTCTGCGAGAGAGCCTGCTGGACTACCAGAACTACCTGTTCGTGCTGTTTGCGTGGTTCCTGGCAATGAGCGACCTGATTGCCGCCCGGGCCATCGAATCGCGGCCGGTTCGGGGTTTCGGCCGCCAGCCCCCGCCTAGCAATAGCCCAGCTTCGCCCTGAGCTCGTCCGTAATGCTACGAATGATGGCCGTCTCGTGCGGCGTCGCCGGCGGCCGCCGCCCGCTGCGAGCGCCCAGGCGCAACTCCAGGACAGAGGGATCCGGTGCTTCGATTTCGAGGTGCGCCGCCAGGGACTCCAGCGACAGTGCATTGTCCTTCAGATCCTCGTACCGGACGACCAATGCATCGAGACTCTTTGCCGAATGGAGGAACCCTTCCACGAGATGCCGCCAGTGATGAGCAAATGCACTGGGCCGGGCTACCTTGTACCCCGGCCAGACACTGAACCAGCGAACGTGGCGACACGACGCCCACGAATGCACCACATCGCGATACAGGAACACGAACTTCGCTTTCGGAAAGAGCCACTTGAGGAATCGCGCATGGTCGGCCGTCAGCCGCACTTCCTTGAGCCCCCAACGACGGAAGCCGGCATCGCGCGCCGCACTTCCCAACCACGTATCGAGAAACTCACGATGCGCCCGGCGCAGCACCCGGACCGGCGGGACCAGGTTTGCGATCCATTGATCGTGCAGCGGGACCGACGATTGCAGGTCGCCGAAGTAACGATCTCGCGGCCAGCGATCGCTGATGGGAGCAATGGTCTCGGCCAACCGGAAAATCGGCACCGCATGATCGAACGGTTCCCCCCAAAGAAGCGCGTCCTTACCCGACATAATCAGCCGTTGCAGCAAAGTCGACCCGGATCCCCAGCCCGCCGACAGGAGGAAGATCGGGGAGATGTCGTCGTCGATCGTATCGCCCGGCCATCGACTCCGAACAATACTGAGCGCGCGGGAGATAGCCGCCGAGCGGGCAATTTCGGGCGCAAGTACTCGCGCCTTCCACGCGGGCCCCGACAGAAAGCGATAACACGGCGAAGGCCAGCGGAACATGCGGCTGTCGATTCCCTGCAAGCTAAAGCGATATATTCGTAGCTCCAACCTCCAGATACAAGTGAGACGTCATCGAATGCCGGCCAGACACGTACTGATTCACGTCGGACCACCGAAGACGGGTACGACGACCATCCAGGCATTCATGCACCGGGCGGGAACGGCGTTGGCGGAACAAGGCGTCCTCTACCCCCGCAGCGGCCGCATCGCCGTCGACCAGTCATTCCGCGTGAAGCGCCCGACCGGCTGGATGACGAAGTCCGGGCCGGATTTCGCCCATCACCTTTTGCCATGGACACTGCTCGGCGAAGTCGAGAACACGGATGCCGACGAAGTGTGGCGCGCGCTCGTGCACGAGCTTCGTTCCACAACACTGCCGATCGCGGTCATCAGCAGCGAAGCATTCAGCCGGCTGAAGCCCGAGCACGTGAGGACTGTGCGTGCCTACCTCGCGGAGTTTCGCGTATCGGTCCTTTCCTACCTGCGCTCGCCCGCCTCGCGTCTGCTGTCCGACTACACACAGCGAGTGAAGACAGGTCGGTGCGACAGCACGTTCGCGGAGTTCATACGCAGCGAGGTCGCATTGATATCGGACTATGACGACTTCCTGACGTTCTGGGACACGGAACTCGGACGAGACAGAGTCCTGATCAGGGAATTCGAATCCGCCATGGCAACGGGTTGCCTAGAGCTCGACTTTGCTGCACATTTCGCCTGCGACATGGCGCCGTTGCGGCCGCACCTGGAAACGACGCGCCGAAACGTGTCGCCTGGCTTCGGTTCGATATCGCGCATGCGCGCGGTGAACCGCGTCGAGGCCTTTTTCGGCCGCAGGCGCGCGACGCGCCGCCTGTTCTCGGGCGTCCGCCGCCTTGTTGCGGCAGAAGCAATCGGCCGCTTGTTCGGCGGGCGCTCTGCGAACCCCGACCTCGGCTCGGACGACGATCGCGCCCTGGTTGACGCCATGGCGGGCCAGCGGTACACGGAACTACTGGAACGTGCTCGATCAGGACCCCGATCGGCGCTCGAAACCGGCGGGCGCTTTGCGAAAGCCATCCCCGGCTCGGGCGAGGAACGCGCCCGGGCCGATGCCGTGTCGGACCAACGGTACACGGAACGACGCGATCGAAAACGATCAGGCCAACGATCAACGCTTGAAAACTGAACAAGATTCAACGAAAGGCTCGAAACCATTCATGTCGAAACTCCGCCGCTTCATTGACCGGAATCAACTCGCCCTGCGAAAAGCGCTATGGCGTTTGCGCCACGACTATTCGCCGAATGCCCGGCCCGTGTTCATACTCGGTGCCCAACGCTCCGGTACGACCATGCTCATCAAGTGCCTCAATCAGTCGCTGGAACTCGAGGTCTTCGGTGAGGCATCCATTGCCATGGAGGACTGGCGAATTCGGGATCTTCCGGCCATCGAGGCGCTCATTCGGAAGAGCCGGCACCGCGCTGTCGTTTTCAAACCCCTGACGGACTCGCACCGGGCGCAGGAGCTGATGTCCACGAGTGAATCAGCACGTGCGATCTGGATGTACCGGCGCGCTGCGGACCGGGCCAACTCGGCGGTCGCGCGCTTCGGTAACAACAACCTGGAGCATCTCAGCGCCTTCGCCCGCGGAGAAAGGATGGACACCTGGCAAGCGCAGGGTATGAGCGCCGAAAGCGTTGCACTCATCAGCCGATTCAACTACGAGAACATGTCACCGCACGCGGCTGCCGGGCTCTTCTGGTACATCCGGAATATGCTCTATTTCGAGCAGGCGCTGGAAGCGGACGACCGGGTCCTGCCCCTGGCCTACGAGGACCTCGTCGAGCGGCCGCAAGACGTGATGCGAGCCGTGGCCGATTTCGTCGGATGCCGCTTCGAGCCAGCCCTGTACGACAGCATCCACAGCCGGTCGGTCAGCCGCGCGGAATCGCGACTGACGCCGGAAATCGAGTCCCTGTGCGAAAGCCTGTACGCGCGCCTACGCGATGCCCAGCGATCAACCCTGGCCCGTATCGGATTGGCTATCGAATGACGCGACCGTGTCCGGCCAGGGCCTCCTTCCCAGCATGCTGAGCGGAACCCACGCAAAACGCAGCGCGAAAGTCAGCAACAGGTAGGTTGCGCCCAGCAGCGCGCTGCCCGTGAGCAGCGTCAGAATCTCACCCTGCACCCAGGGCGCCATGGCCGTCGCCGTCTTTGACGCGAGCCCGGCAAGGATGGCCGCCACCAGCATCCGCCGAAGGGTGGACCAGTCCTGGAGCTCTGAGAAGCGAACACCGAGCACCTTCGCCGCGCGATGGAAATTGACGTATCGCGTGACCATCGTGCCGATCAGCCCACCCACCGCCACACCCGGAAGCCCGAAGTAGATCGCACCGAAGTAGGACAGCAGCGACGCGAACACGAGCACGCTGGCACTCACGGTTGCGACGAAACGGCCCTGCTCGTAGATCAAGAGCACGGTGGCCAGCTCGATGCTCGTGAAGAACATGTTGACGGCATAGACACGAAGTATCGGCACGGCATCGATGTACTGGTCCGTGTACAGGAGCCTCACCATCGGCTCGGCAAACACCCAGAGGAAGACGATGAACGGGTAGATCAGGAAGCAGATCGCCAGGTTTCCCCGATTGTTCAGCGCCAGCGCACGACCAACGTCTCCGCCGGCATGGCGCTTGCTCATTTTCGGCAGCACCACGTTGCCCACTGACGATCGGAACAGGCTGAGCAGGCCGTTGAAGCTGACTGCAATCGAGAATATCGCCAGGGAACTGGTAGCGAACAACGCGACGACTATCCATTGCTCGATCTGCCGGCGCGCCCGGGCGAGAATCCCCGACAAGCCGAAGGGCGCGGAGTACGAGAACTGGCGACGCAGGCCGGACAGTGTCGGCCACGAAAGGTTCGGGCCATGCCGCGTAATGACGTAGTAGGCAAGCAGGCAGCACTGAAGCGCCGAGAAAGCGAGCAGCGCCAGGAACACGGCCTGCAGGTCCCTCGTGATCCAGGCAACAGCGACGACGATGACGGTCCGCGCAACGGCCGACACCGAGATAGCGACGGCTTGCCAACGGATATTGCGGTCGGCGTTCGGCAGAACGTTGATCAGTGATGACAACAACCAGACGAACGTAAACGCCCCGAGCACGAGCGGCGGCTCCGTCAATTCCGCGATCTCCCTCGGCAGCCACGCGGGTGCCAGCGCCAGGACGAGCGCGATGGGCAGGCTCACGACCGTGAAGTACAGGAGGGACTGGCTGACGATCGCGCCCTGCTCTGCCGGCGACGAACGCGGCAGGAAAAAGAGCAGGCTCCGCCCGATGCCCAGGGGAACGATCAGCAGGAGGGTATTCGCAATCAACCAGAAGAGCCGGTATTGCCCGAAGTCCTCCTGGCTGACCAGGCGAACGAGGGCGATCGGAACCAGTAGCCGTAGGCCGGATTCAATACCATTGGCGAAGGTCAGCAGGAAGACTTCGCCACGCGTCGTCGATTTACTGGACATCGGCCCCTTGCCGGCGTCTGTGGGTCTGCGGATCATAACGGCAACGGAAACGGAATCCAGTGTTGCGTTCCGACCACGCCGCGGATTTCCCGATTCTGGTAAATTGTGAATCCGGCTCAGGCGATAGCTGATATCGTGACTTCGCGCAGGGGGGATTCCACTGGCCTGCACGGGTACCGTCCGCGAAGTGTCGGAAAACCGCAGGCCGAGGCTTCCTGATTACATAATGGCCGGATTTCCGGGCAAAATGTGAACCCGGTCACAGGAAAGAAAAACGGAAATGAGCAAACTGTCACAGTAACGAGAAAAACGACGACGTTTGCGATCTACCCGGGTCGACGACGTTGGACAGTCACAAGAATCCGTTGAAATCTGAACCTGCCAGTTCCAGGGCATTCTGCGTCCGGCAGAGTGTTGCGAAATTACAACAATCTCTTAAGTGGGTAAGAAAATGACAATGAGCGCCAGAAACACCCCAAACGCCCGCGAATCCGGCTCGAGTCCGGGACTGACCCGGCTACTGGTCCTGAGTTGTGCCCTGGCCGGCATGGCCGTGGGCCCGCTCGCCTGGTCCGCACTGCAGGGCAACACGACCACGAACGATCTGCCGGGCGGCAACAATCACACCCGTTCGATCGCCATTGGCGACCTGAACTGTGACACCTTTCCCGACATCGTCGTCGCGAACGAGGACAACGAAGCCGACCAGATCATCTGGGGGAACGGCGACGGCACCTTCCAGGCCCCCATCGAACTGCAGGACCGGCCGCAGGGCGTCGTCTATGCGAATTCCTCCGACTCGGTCGACCTCGCCGACATCGACCAGGACGGTGACCTGGATATCGTCATCGGCAGCGCCCAGAGCACGGTGCCGAATCGACTCTACGTCAACGAAAATGTCTGCGATGGCACGTTCGACTATCTCGGCAACAATGCGATCGGCAACACCTTCGGCAATCAGCGGACTGCTGACGCCCGGTTCGGCGACGTCAACGGTGACGGCGATCCGGACATCGTCGTCGCAAACCGTGGCGTCCAGAACTACGTTTTCCTGGGCGGCTCGAACACCGGGTTCCCGACGAGCGGCAACCTGCCGAACTCCGGTGGCAAGGATTCCAGTTCCGTCGCGATTGGCGACCTGAACGGTGACAACCGGCCCGAAGTGGTCATTGGCAACCGTGAAAACGCCCGCAACGATGTCTACATCAACAACGGAAATACAACGACGGTTCCGTACAGCAATCGTTTCGACCTCAGCCCCGACGCCAATTACACGGACTGGGTCGCGATAGCCGACCTGAACAACGACGGCTGGAACGATGTCGTTATCGCAAACCGCGAGCAGCCGAACCAGTACCTGATCAACAACGGGTCCGGTGTCAATTCAGACCTGTTCGGCCCGACGCGCCAGATCTCGGCGGACTCCGAGTACACCCGCGAACTCCGTGTCGTCGACGTCGACAATGACGGCGACCTGGACGTGATCACGATCGCCAATGCCGACGACTTCAACAAGCTCTATCTCAACCTGTTCATCGAGAACGGACAGGTTGATGTCGCGTTCTCCGACGGCATTGTCTACACAATGGACACGCTGGAATCGACCACGCTCGCCATCTGCGACCCGAATGCGATTCCGGCCTGCGATCTGGACGGGGACGGTGACCTGGACATCGTGACGGGCAACAACACGAACTCCATCACGGGCGTAACCGTTTCGCCGAACCAGGTGCATTTCAACGAGAACGAGCCGCCGAGCATCATCAGTGAACCGGTGGAAGGCGCCGTGGTCGGCGTGCTCTACGAGTACACGATCGTTGCAGCCGACCCGGATTTCGACCAGGTCCTGACCGTCCCGCTCGGGTCGGCAACCTACCCGGCCTGGATTACCGGCTTTGATACCTCGGTACCGCGACAGCTCACGGTTTCCGGCACGCCGCAGGTCGGCGACGTGGGCGACCACAATGTCAGCTTCGTGGCCAACGACGGCACCACCGACAGCCCGGCCCAGAGTTTCTCGATCACGGTCGCGCTGACCGGTACGGCACCGGTCCTGGCGGCAATCAGCGACCCGCTCAACGTGACCCAGGGTCCCTCGGCGGTCAACGTGGCAATCTCGGCGACCGACGATGGCCCCGTGGCTGACTTGGACTTCTCCGCCCCGATCGCGCCCGACTGGGTCCAGATCACGAACAACGGTGACGGGACCGCGAGCATCGACGGCAACCCGGGCCAGAACGACATCGGCAACTACCCGCTGACGATTCGCGTGACGGACGGCGCCGACCTCGTCGACGAGCAAAGTCTCGTGATCAGCGTTGCCGACGGCAACGATCGACCGGTCGCCAGTGACGACCTGATCTGCCTGGAGAACTGGACGGATCCGACCAGCTCGCTGGCCGCTATCCACCCGTACTACGCGGCCACCACCGTGCTCTGGAACGACACGGATATTGACGGAGACACGCTGTCCTTCACCGGTTCCATCACGCAGGGACCGACGAACGGCATGGTCAGCATGAATCCGGACGGCACCTTCACCTACACGCCGGACGGCAGTGGCTCGACGTCTGATTCGTTCCGCTACCAGATCACGGATGGCAATGGCGGGCAGGACCGCGGCGATGTCGACGTCCGGCTCGTCAGTGCTGCCGAGTGCCAGGAAGACAACAATGCGACGCCGGTGTTCACCGTCGACCCGTTGACGATTGAACTCAACCTCGGCGATCCCTGGGATGATGCCGCGGCGCTGGCAGGCGTTTCCGCGACGGACCCCGAAGACGGCAACCTGACGGCCAGCATCGTGCTGACCGCGAACCCCGTCGATACCGATGTTGCCGGCGAGTACGTCGTTTCCTACGAGGTGACGGATTCCGGCGGCAAGGTCGCTACGGCAACGCGCACGGTCACGGTCATCAGCGACGACGCTCCGCCGGAGATCACGATCCTGGGCGACGACCCGGCGACCGTGAACGTCGGCGACACCTACACGGATGCCGGCGCCACGGCGGAGGACGCCGAGGACGGCGATCTGACCGGGTCGATCATCGTGGACGACCAGGTGGACACGTCGACGATCGGCACCTACCAGGTCAACTACAGCGTCACCGACAGCGCCATGCAGGAAGCGACGGCATCGCGCACGGTGAACGTCGTCGACGGCACGGCACCGGTCATCACGATCACGGGTAGCAACCCGGTCACCGTCGTCGTCGGCACCGGCTACACGGACGAAGGCGCAACCGCGGCGGACAACGTGGACGGCGACGTCTCGGGCAGCATCGTGACTGACAACCAGGTAGATCCGGATACGGTCGGGTCCTACGCCGTCACGTACACGGTATCGGATTCCGCCGGCAACCAGGCCATGGCGATTCGCACCGTCAACGTCGTAGCGATGGCCGACACGACTCCGCCGGTCATCACGGTCGACCCGTTGACAGTTACACTTGACGTCGGCGATCCCTGGGACGATGCCGCGGCAATGGCAGGCGTCTCAGCGACGGATGACGTGGATGGCGACATCTCCGATCAGATCGTGATCGGCGGCGATACCGTCAACACGAATATGGCGGGCACTTACGACGTGACCTACAACGTTTCGGATGCCAGCGGCAACGCAGCGGATGAGGTCACGCGCACGGTAACTGTGAATGCTGCGACACCTCCGCCGAACAATGGCGGCGGCGGTGGCGGCGGCGGCGGTGGCGGCGCGATGTCGGCCTTCGAGTTGCTGGGCTATTTACTCCTGCTCTCGGTTGTAATGTCAGGCCGTCACCGGCGGCTCCACAGGCGCTCAACCTGACAATCGTGATGTGGACGTAATTGGTCCTACAACAGAAGGGGTAGCCTGAGAACTCAGGCTACCCCTTCCCTCTTGACGACAGCCGGATGCCGGCAGTACCTCGCGTTTCGCAAGGGCGGCTCGCAACCGGGAAACAGACCCGAACTTGGGAGCGATGCGATAGACTGAGTACCCCGGATTGACCCCGGTCCGGTCGACGCGCCAGGCGGCGCAGGAGGAACCCGAGACACAAGGTCACCGCAGCACACAACAAGGCAGCCGAAAAGCCCGGTTGACGCTCAACCGCGACATTTCTAACAAGCTGGAAAACAAGCCAAGATGGTAGCGACAAGTAAAACCAGTTCCGAGATTACTCACGCAACTCTCCTGATTCTAAGAAGAATTTCAGCAGCAGTTGTTACGTTTCTCACACTCCTTCTTTGCATGTGGATATATGACGAAAGCCTGCGGGAGTCCTACCAGGCCCTGCTGATCATTTCGTCCCTCCTGGCCCTGATCTTCATCCCCGACAACCGCAACAACGACTTGCGCACCGACAATCGGCTGTCAAACGAAGTCGTTTCGATTTGCATTCGCTGGGGACTGGTCGTTGCGATCCTGCTGCTGTTTGGCTACGGCACCAAGACGTCGTCCATATTCTCCCGCAAGCTCCTGTTTTCATGGATTTTTCTGACGCCCGTGCTGACATTGTTCGTTCGCTACCTGATCGACGTCGTCATCGCGCGAACCGTGTTGTCCGAGTCGAACGCGCGGACGGCGGTCATTGCCGGCGCCGACACCGTGGGCCAGACCCTGGCGCGCCGTTTGACGGCCACGAACAAGCTCGGCCTGAGATTCGAGGGTTTCTTCGACGACAGGAGCGCGGAACGTCTTGGCGACGATTCGCAGCAGGAATTCCCGATCCTCGGGAAACTGGCCGACCTTCCGGCGTACCTTCGCGAGCACTCGCCGGACGTGATCTTCATTGCGATGCCCATGCGGAATATCTCGCGAGTCAGTGCACTGCTGGACCAGTTGCATGACTCCACGGCGTCGATCTACTTCGTTCCGGACGTTTTCGTCTTCGACCTCATACAGTGTCGAACGGGCCTCATCAACGGCGTCCCGGTCGTGGCGTTGTGCGAAACACCGTTGCAAGGCACGCAGGCGGTCATCAAGCGGGTCAGCGACTACGTCATTGCCACGCTCGTCTTGCTTTTGACGAGCCCCTTGCTGCTTTCGATCGCCGCGGGAATAAAGCTGACCAGCAAGGGCAGCGTCATCTTCAAGCAACGAAGGTATGGCCTGGATGGCCGGGAAATCATCGTCTACAAGTTTCGATCAATGATCGTCTCCGAAGATTCCAGCGTCGTGCCGCAGGCCACGCGGGGCGACATCCGCATTACGCGCTTCGGTGCGTTTCTTCGGCGTTACTCGCTGGACGAGTTACCCCAGTTCATCAACGTGCTGCAGGGTCGTATGAGTGTCGTGGGTCCGCGGCCGCACGCCGTGGCGCACAACGAGCAGTACCGTGGTCTCATCAAGGGCTACATGGTCCGCCACAAGGTCTACCCGGGAATCACTGGCCTGGCACAGGTCCACGGCTGCCGGGGTGAGACAAAATCCCTGGAGGACATGGAGCGGCGCGTCGAGTACGACCTGCGCTACCTGCGGGACTGGTCCTTCTTTCTCGACCTGCGCATCATCCTGAAGACCATCGGGCTGATGTTCCGGGACGATATGGCGTATTGATCGCCGGCTGCCGGCGCGGTTTGCCGGCGGCTACTCGCTCCGGTTCGAGTTCGGGTGGTACGAGAACCAGAGATTGATCTGGTTGCTATTGGCACCCTCACCGACCAGCGACCCCCTGTCCAGCAGCGTATAGCGGTAGTCGAACTCTGCAGACATCGACGGCGAGAAATGCCAGGTAAACCTCGCCCGAATCTGCACGAACTGCCGGTCTTCGACCGCGTCCGACTCGCCGAGCGGCTCGTCCTGGTACGCCCGGATACCGAGGCCGGCGGACATCCGCAGGTTCAGTTCGCGCGTTGCATTCAGGCTCACGCTGTCGCGCACGGTCAGGCGTCCGGCGCCGGAGGAATTGACGAGCCGTTCATAGCGGGCCAACAGGCGCATGGTTTCGAGCTTTCGGCGAAACATGACCTCACCGATCGGCTCTGTCGTCGATCCGCCGTTCGTGGCATCGGTCGACTCCGCGCCGAGCAGAACCCGGACCCTCGACGTATTCGACAGGTCATGTTCGAAGCCGGCCATGGCGCCGTAACCGTTCAGCTCCGACTCAGGGTCCGCGTTCTTGCTCTGGTAGTCGCGGCCGGTCGCCAGGATGATGCCCGACGTTCGCACCGAGAAGGCGTAACGGTATCCGAGATTCAATCGTATATCGTCGTAGTCGGTGAGCAGCCCGCTGAAGATATCGTCGTAGCGGACATTCGTGTACTTGATGGCGGCATCGATGGACGAGCTCTCACTGAGCTGCTGTGACCAACTCGAGAGCAGGCGCCAGCGCTCCCGGTCCCCGATAAGCCCGACGCGGCCCGTCTCGTCGTCAGTGATATCGGTGTCCGGATCGTCGGTATCGAGGTCGACGTCAGCGCGTTCGGCGTTCCGAACCTGCTGCGAGTCGTAGAAAGCACTGATGTCGAAACTCGAATTCTGCCAACGGTGGCGGTACAGGCTGGACAGAAACACATCGTCCGAGTCGAATTCGGGCTCATCCGAGTAGTTGCGCACGAGGAGCCGTGGTGCGAACTCGAAGTCGCTGCGGGTCGACTCGTAGCGCATCGTCGCGACCAGGTCGGCCAGGAAACCTTCGAGGGATATCTCCTCGTCGGTACGAAAATCGAGCTGCGCGTTGTCGTCCGTCTCGAGGCCGACCCGCACCACCGGCTCGAAGGACCATCCCTGGGCCTGCGCGTCCGGAGGGATCGCCGCCAGCACTGCAGAGCCGGCGAGGCCCGCAGCAATACGACGCAAGCTCCGCGCATTGATTGATCTGGTCGTGTGCATATTCATCGTAAAATCCTCGGATGGCCGGCTCGGTGACGGGCATGCTCGCCCCGATGGCCGGTCTAGGCGGCGCTCGTCTGCCGATCTACTTTGTCGGACTTCCGCCGCCCGTACTGGCGGTCCGAACTGCCGTTCAGGTTGCTGCGCCCGATGGCGACGTAGTCGAGGCCGTACTGCGACAGCGCACCCGGATCGTACAGGTTGCGGCCGTCGAAAATGACACCCGTCGACAACGCGCTCTTGATGCCCTCGAAGTCGGGGCTGCGGAACTCCTGCCACTCGGTCAGGATGGCCAGCGCGGACGCGCCCTCGAGCGCTTCCATCGCCGAGTCACACAGCGTGAGCCGGTCGGTCTCGCCGTAGATGCGCGCCGCCTCTTTCATGGCCTCCGGGTCGTAGGCCCGAACCGTCGCGCCCGCCTCCCACAAGGCCTCGATCAAGGTCCGGCTCGATGCTTCACGCATGTCGTCGGTCTTGGGTTTGAACGACAGCCCCCAGATGGCGAACGTCTTCCCTGCCAGGTTCCCGTCGAAGTAATCGCTGATTTTTTCGAACAGGCGCTGCTTCTGCCTGCCGTTCACGGCCTCGACGGCATTCAGGAGCTGCGCGTCGTAGTCCGCCTCCGCGGCAGACCGGGCGAGCGCCCGGACGTCCTTGGGAAAGCAGGAGCCGCCGTAGCCCGCGCCCGGGTAGATGAACTGGTAGCCGATACGGGGGTCCGAGCCGATGCCGACGCGGACACGTTCGATATCGGCTCCCACGCGCTCCGCGATATTGGCGACCTCGTTCATGAAGCTGATCTTCGTCGCCAACATCGCGTTCGCCGCGTACTTCGTCAGCTCGGCGGATCGAATGTCCATGGCGATGACACGGTCGCGGTTGCGGTTGAAGGGCTCGTACAACGCGCGCAGCAACTCGGTGGTGCGCGGATTGTCGGTGCCCACGATAATCCGGTCCGGCTTCATGAAATCGGCGATCGCGGCACCCTCCTTCAGGAATTCGGGGTTCGATGCGACGTCAACGTCGATCTCCGCACCGCGCCGGTTCAACGCGGCACGCACCGTATCCCGGACGCGGTCGGCCGTGCCCACCGGCACCGTCGACTTGTCGACGACGATCTTGTAGGCATCCATGTGCTCACCGATCGTGTTCGCGACGGCCAGGACATGCTTGAGGTCCGCAGAGCCGTCCTCGTCGGGCGGCGTTCCGACCGCAATGAACTGGAACAGGCCGTGAGCAACGCCCTTCTCGATATCGGTCGTGAACTCCAGCCGGCCCGCTTCCACGTTGCGCTCGATGTACTCTTCCAGTTCCGGCTCGTAGATCGGCACGTGCCCGTTGTTCAGGGCGTCGATCTTCGCGGCATCGATGTCTACGCAGACAACGTGATTGCCGACTTCTGCCATGCAGGCACCGGTCACCAGTCCCACGTACCCCGAGCCAAATATCGTCAGACGCATAATTCACTCACAGTCCAAGTCAAGAAATTTCAGATAAAAACGACGCCTGTCGTGCCTCCCCGGCGAGAACCGTGCGGGCATCCGCACACGACCCGCCCGGGAATGGCGAGGCCTAGTTCTCGTCGAGGTCCAGGCGGAAACCCACCCCGATCGAGTCGATCTCGCCGGTCTCGTAGTCGAGCGAGAGCGACAGGCCGCGGATGAACATGTAGCTGAGCCCCACGCCGGCGAGCGTATCCTCTTCGACTTCCAGCGTCGTCAGGTCCGCTTTGCCGACGCTCGAATACCGGACGTGCGCGCGGAGTTCCAGCCGGTCCGCAAACACTTTCCGAAGCGCGACGGCCGCCCCGAAACCCCGGTCGCCGGTGTCGAAATCCTCGCCGGCGAAACTGCCGAAGTCGAAATCCAGGCTGTCATACGAGAGCTCGGCGTTGATATCGGTACCGTAGCCCAGCGGTATGCGGTACCCGACGGCGCCGCGGACCGTCGTCAGGTCGAATTCATCCATGGCCGGGAACTCGCCCTGGTCGTTCGTGACGACGCCGGCGACATCGGGGTCGACGGACGTGTAGTCGACGAACACGTACAGGTTGTGCCAGGTGCCGATCGAGCCCCGGAACCGAACACCTGAGCCGTCCGAGGTCTGGATGTTCACCTGCTGATTGAGGCCCGGATTGGCCTGGACGCCCTCGAGCTCCGCATCCTGGGACACGTAGTCGATCTCGAACCAGGAGTACCGGACGTCCTGCGCGTCCGCACGACCGGCCAGGACCGCCGCAAAGCCCAGGAGCGCGAGCAGCCAGAGCTGCCGGCGCACGCCGTCCGTCGAAACCCTGGCGAACGCGGTTACATCCCGCGATTGGCTGTTTGTAGCTGGCATTCGAAGCCCCGCTTGCTGCTTAGTTCTTGTTCCGAACGCCCGGATGGCGCACCCGCCGATACCGGGCACCTGCAATCAACATGCCCAGCAATAGCGCCACCAGGCCGGCCGAGAGGCTGCCGCCGCCGCCACCACCCGCACCCGTCGCGGGATTGACCCGAACCGATCGCGTGATCGGCTCTGCCGCATTGCCGGCAAAATCGCTGACATTATAGGTCACGGTGTACTGGCCGACGACCGCCGTGTTCACGTTGCCCGACGCCACGACGGCGCCGGAGATGTCACCGTCAATGTCGTCCAGCGCCGTCGCGCCCGGGTCCGTGAATGCGCTCCCCGACGGGATCTCCACCGCCGCGTCGCCGACCAACTCGAGCACCGGCACCGTATTGTCGCCGCGGCCCAGGTTGCCGAGACCGTCGTTGAGGTACACGCCGATGCCGGAGCCGACCGCACCGGCCATGACCAGGTCGATGCCGCCGGCATCGTCCGTCGCGACCTCGCCGAAGTTGCCGAGCAGGCCCACCAGCGCGCCGAGGTCGATGATCTGCTCGTCGTGCAGCACGAAGTCGCTGCCGTCCCATTTCCAAACCTGGTGCACGCCGCTCGCGTTCACAAACACCAGGTCCGGGCTGCCGTCGCGGCTCACGTCGCCGATCTGCACGTCGTTGGTCGGCGAGATGCCTAGGCTCGTCAGGATCGTGTTGAAGCCGCCGTTCCCATTGTTGAGATAGACAGGGTTCGACGGGACCTGCCCGCCCGACACTGATCCGCGCCCGAACACCAGGTCGTTGGCGCCGTCGCCGTCGAGGTCGCCAAGCGCCACCGAGTTGACGCCACCGAGGGAGAACTGGTCTCCACCGCGGAAACCGCCGTTGTCGCGCCTGAGGTAGATCCGGCTCGCCCCGTCGCTGTTGGCGAACACGAGGTCCGGCAATGCGTCGGCGTCGATCCGCCCCGCCACGACATCCATCGACGGCCCATCGCCGATCGTGGACTCCAGCGTGAACCCGCCGGCGCCATCGCCCAGGTAAACGAGGTTCGGTCCGTCCGCGGCGATCGCGATATCGAGATTGCCGTCATTGTCGAAGTCCGCCACGGCGACGGCATTCGCGCTCGACAGTTCGAGCTCGATGAGCTCGGCGAAGTTGCCGTTGCCGGTGTTTCGATAGACCGTATCGGCCTGGCCGCCGCCCGTCGCGATCACGAGGTCCAGCGCGCCGTCGTTGTCGAAGTCGGCGAGTCTTACGCCGCGCGCACTGCCGGTGCTCGGCAGGCTGATCGGCGTGGCGACGAAATCCCGCTGGCAATCACAGGACTCCCGCTCCGCGTCGGCCAGGTAGATCTGCACGGCCGTGCCCGCGGACGTTCCCACCACGACGTCCGGCACGCCGTCGCCGTTGACGTCGCCCGAATCGAGCGACAGGACGCTGGCGCTGCCAACGCTCTGCGCGGCACCCAACGAAAATGCGCCGGCCGTTCCGACCGCTTTCAGGTCCGTATTGTCGGCCGGATTCGGATCGATCGGCACGGAATTGGCGCTCGTGGCCGTGGCCACGACGAAGATCTCGCTGGCGTCCGCGCTGGTCGTCGACAAGGTCAGCGACGGCGTGCCGCCGACCGGCACGTCCCCGACCTGGCACGCGAAGGCGACGACCTGGCTCGAGACGTCTTCCGTCGTGCACGCCGCGCCACCGACGGGCGTCACGACCAGCGACGTGGCCGTAAATTGGCCTTCCAGCAACACGTCCGACCCTGCCTGCGGGCCGACCGGGTTCGAGGTCGTAAACGTCCACTGGAACTCATCGCCCGGGTTGCCGGTGCTCGGGTTGACGACGATGTCCAACGCGAGGTTCGCCCGGTCGAGCGCGGACACGATCAGCTCGAAGGTGTCGCTGACGACCTCGCCATCCGGATCCGTCGCCGTGATCGTGACACCGTAGATCGGGCCCGGCGACTCGGCATCGGCGATGGTCGGCGTGCCGGACAGCACGCCGGCGTCGCCGTCGAACGCCAGGTTCGGCGGCGCCGCCGGCGACCACTCGGCCGAGTAGACCAGCGGGTCGCCGTCGGCGTCGTCGAAGTTTGCGGCCACCGAGTAGTTGACCGGCGAGTTCTCGACAGCGTTCAGGTCTTCGATCGGCGCGACCAGCGTCGGCTCGTCGTTGACGGCGCCGACGTCGATCGTCAGCGTGAACGTCTGGCTCGTCAGGCCGCCGGCATCCGTGACCTCCGCACCGATGAACAACAAGCCGTTGTAGTTTTCAGCCGGCGTGACAGTCAGGCCGGCGACCGAGTAATTGTCGCCTTCCAGCAGCGCCAGCACGAAGTCGTCCGGAAACATGTCGTCCGGGTCGTCGACGATGAAATTACTCGCGAGGCCGAGCGTGACCGACGTGTCTTCCTCGATCTCGAACGGGCTCGGGACCTGTGCGGTGATGACCGGCCGGTCGTTGACCGGCGTCACGGTCACCGATGCGTTGAACACGGCGCTGAACTCGAACCCGTCGCTGACCCGGACGGGCACCGTCAGCACGCCGTTGAAGTCCTCTGCCGGCGTGATCGTGTTGCCCTGGTGCGTGTAGTTCGTCCCGTCCTGGACGCTCAGTGCGAAGTCGTCGGGGTCGCTGTCCGGATCGTCGATGTCGAAGTCATCGACCGTCAGCGTCAGCGCCGTATCCTCTTCCGTCTCGAGGTCATCCTGGCCCTGGATGACCGGCGCTTCGTTGTCGACGTTCGCCGGCGCACTCAGTACCGGGGCCCCGCGCAATACACCCGACTGCGCGACCGGGGTGACCTCGAACTGCAACGCGTTGCCGACATCGGCCGCGACGATCGTGTACTGCTGCGCCGTGGCGCCGTTGATCGGGCTGCCGCCACGCAGCCAGCGGAACTCCGAGGCGCCTTGCGCATCACCGTCTGCGTCGGTGTAGGTATAAGTACCGTTGACGGTGGCGCCGAGCTGGATGTCGCCCGATATCTGCACGTTGCTCGCCACCGGCGGCGTGTTCGCGGGCCGGATCGGGCCAATGACGTTACTTTGTACCGCGATACCGGTTGTCACGCCAGACTGCGCCACCGGCGTCACCTCGAAACGGATGTTCGTCCCGACGTCGGCCGCCACCAGCGTGTACTGGGTGCCCGTGGCCCCCGGAATCGTGGCGTTGCCGCGAATCCAGCGGTACACCGACGGGCCTTCGGGGTCGTTGTCCGCGTCGTCATAATCGTAGGTGGCCTGCAGCACGTAGCCGGCTTCGGGCGTGCCGCTGATCTCGACGTCGCTCGCCACCGGAGCCGTGTTCGCCGGGCGAATCGGCCCGACCTCCCCGCTCTGCGCGGGGTTGCCGACGGTGACACCGGACTGCGCGACCGGTGTGACCTCGAAACGTATCGTCGCGCCCTCATCGGCGGCCACGAGCACGTACTGGAGGCCGTTGGCACCACTGATCGCACCGCCGTCTCGAAGCCAGCGGAACGTCGAGGTGCCTTCGGAGTCACCGTCGGCGTCGTTGTACGTGTAGCTGCCGGTCAGCGTAAATCCGACTTCCGTTTCGCCGCTGATGGACACGTTCGTCGCGGTCGGCGCCGTGTTGGCCGGCCCGATCGGCCCGAAGAACGGGCTCCGGGCCGGGCTGCCCTGGAACTCGCCGGGCGCACCGGTCTGGGCGACGGGGGTCACCTGGAAGACGAGGCAGTCGCCCTCGTCGTTGGCGCCCGGCGTGTACTGGCGCTGGCTGGACACCGTCGACCCGAATATCTGGACGCAATTGCCGCCGAAGACGGGATAACGAATCCAGGCATAAAGCGAAACGCCTTCCAGGTCGCCGTCGGCGTCGCTGTAGACGTAATTCCCGGTGAGCAATACCCCCACTTCCGGCTGGCCGGAAATGGTGACGTTCGACGCGACCGGCGAAGCGGCGTAGGCGGCGCCTGCGCCGAGCAGGAGCGCGAAAAACAGCAAGGATCGCGAAAGTCGTCGCTGCCCGATACGGCTCGGGACAGCAAATCGGTGTCGAATCGACATCAAGCTAAAGGTCCGTTTTATCGTTCTTGTCGCGCGGCGGAGCCGGGCTCCCTCCGCGCCTTGTGGTGTGCGACGTTGAAGAATCGCGACACACATGAAGACTAGCGCGGTTGCCGACTCGCTGCCGCGCCCGGCGTCCATGTTCGAAATGTGCGCTGCGTCACACATTCCCCGTTGCAAGGATACCGTGAATCCGGCGCCGGCTGCGCAACTTAACATCTGCCGGGGTTGCCGGCTGTTTGCGATCGGCGACAGCGTTTTTCAACGTCTTTTCAACAAGTTACGCTCCCAGAAAATTGTCCACCCTGTAAAGTGTCGGGCAACGCCGACGGCGAGCGCCCTTTTTGCGCGGGCCCGTTTGAGATCTCGTCGAGGATCACGCCCTTGGTCCCTGTTTTTGATTGCCTTTTTCCCGATTGGCACACGAGTTGCTTTACCCCTCCCCGACAAAGGCAAACCCATCGTGAGGTGGGGACGCAAAGCTTCCGGTCTGCGGGATTACCTGTCCTGAGATAGCGGAGCCGCCATCCGGGCCCACGGCAGGTTTCTCCGTGCCACTGACGCCCGTCACGGCTGCTCCTCGCTCCTGGCAGTCGCCCGCCCGGTCGCGGCCTGGCCCTTTCAACGGACTGCAGTACTTCAAGGAGCGAATTTTGAGTTTTTCTTCATTCCGCGCGTCGGCGAAACGCGCATGCCCGCTGGTTGTCATCCTGTTACTCGCCGGCTGTCTCGATTCGCCGACGAGCAACATCCCCGACGCGGCGGGCCAGCCGTCGCTCAGCGGCGCGCCCAGCCCGGTCATCCTGGTGGACGTCGCGTTCGTTTTCAGCCCGACGGCATCCGACCCGGACGGTGACGCGCTCACGTTCTCGATCCAGAACAAGCCGACATGGGCATCTTTCGACACCGACAACGGTGAGCTGTCGGGCGTGCCGGTGGCGGGCTCGGAGGGCGTCTACAGCGACATCCGGATCTCGGCCTCCGACGGCATCAACACTGCCACGATCAGTTTCGACATCGAAGTCGTCACCTCGGGGGACGCCAGCGTTTCGCTGTCATGGGACGCACCGATGGAGAACGAGGACGGCACGTCCCTGACAGACCTGGCCGGCTACCGCATCTACTACGGGGACGAAGAAGGCAACTACCCCAGTGTCATCGATATCGACAACCCGAGCGTTTCCTCGCACGTTGTGGAGAACCTGCTGCCGAAGACCTACTACTTCGTCGCAACGGCATACAACAGCGCCGGTGTCGAAAGCCAGCACTCGAACACTGTCGCCAAGATGGCAATGTGACCCGACAAGAACGCCCGCGCGGTTTCCCGCGCGGGCGCTGTGTCGATGACCCCGGCTTCTCGAACTAGTCGATGCGTGCCGTGATCTCGTTCGACGGCGCGCTGGACACGCCCTGGGAGTTGATGGCGACGATTGAGAAGTCGTAGCTCCCGGAGGGCAGGTTCTCGATGACGTAGGACGACACCGACGGGTTGTTGATCTGGATGGAGCCGCTCGCACTCGAGCCACGCCGGTCCCAGAGAATCCGGTAGGCGGCCAGGTCCGTCAGCGGTGAACCGTCCGTGTTCTGAGTGGGGACGGCCCAGCTCAGCGTGATGCGGGCGTCGCCGCCCTGCAGCACTTCGATCTGGAACGGCCCGAGTGTCGCCGAATCCTCGCCGTCCGACACGCTGATCGAGATGCCGCCGTGAATGCCGACGTCGCCGAGTGACGGCGTCCCGTAGAGACGGCCGCTGCCGGCCCGGAAGTTTGCCCAGGGCGGCTTGTTCTGGATCGTGAACGTGAGCGTGTCACCGTCCGGGTCGGACGCTGTCGGCCGGAAGTCGTAGCTCGAACCGGCACTGATGCCACTCGGCGGATCGCCCAGCAGCTCGGGCGGCCGGTTGCCGCTCCCGGACCCCGACGAACCGCCATTCACGACAAGGGAGATGCCGCCGCCGCTCTCGCGGCTGCCGATGCCGACGTTGGCGTCGCTCGTAGCGAAGGCAATCCCGTGATTCGCGGACCGGTTCTGCAGCAGCTCTCGTGCGAGGCTCGTTGCCGACACCGACAGCGTCTTCCCGGCGTCGCCGCTGTCGACATCGAAGCTCAGCAGCGCGGGCCCGAGACGGGGTTTGTTGTCATGCGTAATGCCAGACTCGCTCCAGTTGCCGAGAACGCGATGTACGCTTACCCGGCCCGACAATGGCACGTCCCGCACCGGGATGCGCAGCGTGGCCGACTGCAGGGACGACGCGGACGGCGCTGCGCCCAGGTCGAACCGGACGAATCCCGTGATGTCCGCCCACTTCTGCGAACGCACGTCGTCGCGCGTGCCGAAGTTGGCCCTGCGGTCCGCCGACTTCGTGTAGGCATCGGCCGTCGCCGCCAGCGGCGTGCCACTGCCGGAACCACCGCCGGACCCGGATCCGCCACCGGAACCCGACCCACCGCCGGAACCCGACGACCCTGTTGAGATCTCGAGCCTTGCCGGCGCGCCGCCTTCGCGGCTGCCCATGCCGATATTGCCGTCCGGCGATCTGAACGCGATGCCGTGCGCACCGTAGCGCAACATGTCCCGGACGAGGCTCGTGGCATCGATGCTGATCGTCCGGCCTTCCTTCGACCCGTCGACGTAAAAGCTCGCGACGGCACCACCGAGGTTCGGCTTGTTCGAGTGCGTAACCTGCCTCTCCGACCACGGCTCCAGGATGCGGTGCACCGTAATCTTGCCGGACAGCCCGACGTCCTGGATCCTGATTCGCAGGCTTGCGGACGAAACACTCGTCGACGACGACAGCGAAGACAGGTCGAAACGGACCAGCCCCGTGATGTCCGACCACCGCTGGGCCCGAACATCGTCGCGGTCACCGAAGTTCAGGTGCGCGTCTTTCTGTTTCGTGTAAGCGTCGGCCACCGCCGAGTAGGTCGCGGCATTCGCCATGCCGGCGTTGGTGAAGCCCGCGGCCAGTATCGCGAGTTGCACCACTGTGATGAGACGTCCTGTCGAGAACACTCTCCATGCATTCATCGTATCGCTCCGGTTTCTGACTCGCACGACCGACCAGGCCGCTTTTTTCGAGACAAAGCAGCCCGTGGCCCGTAGGTAGAAACCCCGGCCGCGCGTTCAGTCAGATTTTTCGCCCAAGGAAACTCGACCGCGACGGTTCGGCCTGGCCAATGCCATGACGTGGCATTGCGTGAAGACCTGCGTCGCGTGTTCCTGTGTACCGGATACGTCCCTGTTTCCGGATTTATCGATCACGGTGATCTACCGCACGCGAACCCTAGCATTGTTGTGCAAGAAAAAAACCTGTCTCAAAATGCCGACGCTTATGTGAAATTGCGCGCCGAAAAAGCTCGCTAACGCAATGTTATGCGGCGAAAAAATGCGGACATTGACATGGCGTGAACGCGCGAAACGCGTACGCGGGAGGCAAGAATTTTTTTGCGTTTTTTATGTCGGCATTTCGCGACAATGCAACTTGCATCGTCCGTACCGGCGCATCTCGTGTGCGCCTCGGTGCACGGGCAAACGAATCAGGGTTGCACGTCCACGATCACGCGCCGGTAGCGCGTAAGCTTCGGTGTTCCGTTGTCCGTAACGGCGAGGATGATGTGCATCGTGCCGTTGCGCAGGACGCGGCTTGTCGGCACCGTGAACCAGGCCTCCTGCTCGTGCGCATTCTCGATCGTGAGCGGCTGGCCGCTGCGGGCGGACGATACGGTGAACGTGCCGGGCTCCTTGTAGAGGAACCACTCGTAGCTCAGGTCGTCGCCGTCCGGGTCGCTGCTGCCGGCAGCGCTCAGGTCGACCCGTGCACCGGGCTTCGCGGAGAGCCGATCGCCGTGCGCGAGTTTCGCGACCGGTGGATGGTTGGCCTCATCGTAGGGCTTGATCGTCCAGTCCATGCGCGCCGAAAAATCGTTCTGGTAGGCGGAGCGCCAGCGCCAGATCGTTGCGTGGTTCGACGTGTGCCACTTGCCGTCGACGCCCATGACTTCGTCCTGGGCATCGGTCCAGAACGGACGCGTCTCCGGGTAGAGAAGGCGCTTGTGCGGCGGCGGCGTGTAATACTCGTAGCGACCGCCCCAGCCACCCCAGTCCGGGTGGTCCGGGTCATTGAGCCCGTTGTCGATCAGGTTGAAGAAGCTCGGCGTGTCGCCCTCCATCAGGTACGGCATGTGCGGGTACTGCTCACCGAGCGGGCCTTTGCTGCGGATGTGCTCGTCGAGCCACGGGTTGTCCACCAACGTGAAATCGGCGCCGACGAACCGTGCGTGGAAGTTGTCGCCGCCGATGCCGCTCCAGGTCGCGTAGTGATACGCGCCGCCCGAGTGCATGCCGGGGCTCGCAATGTAGAAGAGGTCCGGGAACGTCTTGCGGATCCACGGCCCGCTGTCGTCCTGGTCCGAGATCGTGTACACGCGGAGCTTTGCCACGAACGCGGCGAGTTCCTCTTCGCTGCGCGTCTCGCGGACTTTCCACAACGCCTGGGCGAGCACGTTCGGGCCGCCCCACACCGTGACCCACAACGGCCGGGGATCGTCGCGGTCGGCGGCTTCAATCAGGAAGTCTGACCCGTCGGAGTCCTTGCCCTCGCCAACGGCCTGCATGCCGTACTCCGGCAGTCCCTCCCGAATCAACGACTCGAGGTCCCCGGCCGACGGAAAGCCGGTCTCGTGCCGTTCGAGGTTGTCGCGGACCTGCCCGTAGGCCTCGACGATCTCGCGGATGCGCCAGGCCGCCGTCTCGTCCTGCTGGTGGATCGACGTCGTGGCGACTAGGCCCTCGATGTCGTAGTGGTTGCTGTAGACCAGGAAACGCACCATCGACATCGCGTCGTCGGGCTCGTTCTCGATATCGGTCAGCACGAACACGCGCGGCTTCTCCGCGACGCTGGTGCCCGGATACGCCGAGATCAGAACGGCGACGGCAACGCAAATGGCGAACTTTCTGAGCATGGACGTTCCCCCCCGGGAGGCGGGTCGGGCCACGCGCCCAACCCCGGACTGATTATCGATTCTCGAGCCTGAGCGCCAATCTTAACCGAATTTTCTTCTTTAATTTACGATTTTCGGGCGTTTTCGCCCGGCATTCGAAAGGTCCGGGGTTTCGATTTTCTTTGTTTCACGGAGCGCGCGGCGCGCTGAGCGGGAACAATTCAAGCACGGAGAGCCACTTGCGGCGAACACTAGGGCTCGGCGAACGGCGCGTCGAGAAAGCCCTCGATCAGGGTCGTCATCTCGTCGTGCGAACGGCTGGCATCGGCGAAACCGATAATGCAGATGTGCTCGTTGCCGCTCATGCCGCGGACCTCGTAGCCCTCCTCCTTGCCGGTGCGGCCGAAGCTGTACAGGTCCATGTTGTGCAGGTTGCCCGGGCGGATCTGGCGGTGATTCTCGTTCGGTGCGTCGTCGTCCGGTGACTTCGCGAAGAACAGGTAATAGTCGGACTCCGTTGCGCCGAGGTAGAACCACTCGGGCGTGAAGTCCTGGAACTCGCCGCTCGGGATGTGCCGTTCGCCGTCCGCCGTTACGAAGTAATCGTCGGCGTCCGCGCTACCGCCCGCCACGGTCTCCAGCAGGAAGTTGTAGTCCCCTTCCGACTTCAGCACCTTGATCGCGATGCGATCCGCGAAGAACCAGTACTGGAACGTGAACGTGCCGTTCGTCGATTCGAGCACGACCACGTCGCCTTCGGTCTTGCCGTCGACCACGACGGTCGTAGAGCCGCTGTCCCGCCCGGCATGGCCGAAGTTGCCGACACTGTTCGGAAACCCGCGAAAGTCGCCGTTCGGGCCGGGCTCCATGTACGACGCGACCCAGTCGTTACCGTCCGGGTCGATGAAACTCTTGAACCCGGACACGCCGTTACCCTTCTCGAAATAGACCGTGCCCATCGGCATCTCGATGCGGTAGCAGTCGGCGCCGTGCCACTCCACTTCGGTGAGTTTGACGGCCTGTGCGTGGGCAAAGGGTGCCAGCGCGCACAGGCTGGCGGCAGGAAGCAGGATAGCGAGAAAAGTACTGAGGCGCATGCGTTCTCCGGGTCGGTCGTGGAAGGGCTTGGTGTGCCGGGTGATAGTGCTGACGCAAGGGTAGCATCGCCGGCTGGTTGCTTCGGAAACCTTGCGCGTGGGCGCATCGGGCTTATGTCGCATCAACGGACGGCGACAGGCTTATCGCAACACCGGCACGCGTACACGGCAGTCCGCTGAACGCGTTGATTGCACAGCGCGGCGCGTTGCACGCCGGATCGTCGCCGAATTGAGACAGGTTTTTTTTCGCCGCAATGCTGTTACTGTCGATGTCGGTTTTCACGATTGACAGGAAGAACGCGAAACCGCGTTCGTAGTTGAAACTGCCCACGGCAAATCAATCGAAAGGTTGAGACGCAAAGCCTCCGGTCTAAAGGCGCATGCCTACGATAGCGGGGTTGCCAGTTCGACGACAGCAGTGTGCGAAGCGAGGGTGCAATACGCCGGTCTGGCGACCGGCGGCGCACCGACACTGCTGAGCGATAGCGCTCGTCTCCAGACTCGGCAAGCACGACGCGTCCTGGATTCCAATCCCGCCTCCGATCGGTTTGCCCGGCCACGGACCAGGCTGGAGCAAATCCATGGATTCAAGCACGCTATCGGCGGCTTGCCTTCGCACCCTCGCCCTCGGCGCCGTCACCGTGCTGCTCGGCGGCTGCCTCACCGAAGACGCTTCCGAGACACAGGAGCCGGAAGCCACCGAGATTCAGATCAGCGGCTCGGTCGGCGACGGGCCGATCGTCGGCGCCGCGCTCACCATCACGAGTAATACGGGCGAGCTGCTCGACACGTCGCAAAGCGACGGCCTTGCGGGCTACGAATCGACGCTCAAGGTTCGGGGCAACCAGTACCCGCTGCTGGTGGAGTCGACGGGCGGCACCGACCTCGTGACCGGCCTGGCGCCGGACATGCGCCTGGAAGGTGCGGTGATTTCGCCGGGCCAGCGCGCAATCGCCAATATCAACCCGTTCACCACCGTCGCAATCGCGCTCGCCAGGGAACTGCCCGGCGGCGTCACGCGGGGCAACGTGGACGCGGCACACGACACCGTGACGTTGGCACTGGGCAGCGGACTCGACTCGCTGGCCGGCGACGCCGTGCTCACCACGCCGATCAATGACGGCAACGTCGTCGAGATCGTCCTGGCCTCCGAGACGCTGGCCGAGATGCTTCGCCGCACGTCGACGGCGCTGTCGGCGGCGGGTTACGCCGCTACGACCGACGACGTGCTCGGCGCGATTGGCGCGGATCTCACCGACGGCGTCGTCGACGGCCGCGGCAGTATCGCAGCAGATGCACGCACCGCGGCGGTCGTGACGCTGGTCTACGGCCAGGTTCTCCTCGAGACGATGGCCGGCGAACTCCACGTCAACGGGATCGACGCGACGGCAGCCATGGATGCCGCGATTGCCCAGGTATCGATGAACACGCCGACCGAGTCCGTCAGCGAGCGGCAGATTGCGGACCAGATGATCGAGCGCGCGCGCGTGGGCGTCGCCGCCGCGGTCCTGCTCGACGACACCGACGCTGTCGCGCGCCTGCACGGCGCGGTCAGCGGGCTGCAGGCCGGCATGGATCCGACGACGGCGCGTGCCGTGCTCCCGAATAACTACCGGAGTCGCCTGCAGTTTGCACTGGACGCCGTCGCGTCCGCCGACCTCGACACGCTAGAGGCTATCAACGCACTCGCACGCAGCAGCGGCGACCTGCCCGCCATGAACGGCGCGCCGACCATCAGCGGAACGCCGCTGGCATCGGTCGAAGTGGGCGAAAGCTATCGCTTCGTGCCGGATGCGACCGATCCGGACGGCGATCCGCTGCAGTTCACCGTGTCGGGCCTGCCGGCGTGGGCGAGCTTCGATCCGGCGACGGGAGAGCTGAGCGGCACACCGGCGGCCGGGGACGTCGGCACGTACCCGGACATCGTCATTACCGTCAGCGACGGAATGCATTCAGTCAGCCTCGACACCTTTGCTGTCAACGTCACGCAAGGCAACCTGCCGCCGACGATCAGCGGCACGCCGCCCGCCAGCGCGCAGGCCGGTGATGCCTACTCGTTCGTTCCGACGGCGTCCGACCCCGACGGTGATTCATTGACGTTCTCGATCGCGAACCGCCCGGGCTGGGCGACGTTCAACAGCGCAACTGGCGAGCTCTCGGGCACGCCCGTTGATGCGGATGCCGGCAACTATCCGAATATCCGGATCAGCGTGACCGACGGCCTGTTCACGACGAGCTTGCCGGCATTTGCGATCTCGGTCCTGGCCGGCAACCGACCACCGGGCATCTCCGGAAATCCACCACAATCGGTGAACGTCGGTGCAACCTACCGGTTCACGCCGGCGGCCAGTGACCCGGACGGCGATGCCCTGTCATTTACCGTCACCAACCTGCCCCGGTGGGCGTCCTTCGACAGCCAGACCGGCGAGTTGTCGGGAACGCCGCAGGACGGCGACGAAGGCACGTACAGCGGCATCAGGATCACGGTGTCCGATGGCACGAGCTCCGCGGCATTGCAATTCGATATCGATGTGAGTGCGTCACCTCTCGGGTCCGTCACGCTGAGCTGGACGGCACCGACGGAGAATGAAGACGGCTCGGCGCTCACCAACCTCGCCGGCTACCGGATCTACCGGGGCACGACACCGGGGAATTACGACGAGACGATCACGATCGACAACCCGAGCGTGACGACCTACGTCGTGGAAAACCTGGCGCCGGGGACGTACGAGTTCGTGGCGACGGCGTTCAACGTCGATGGGAGGGAAAGCAGCTTCTCCGGTTCGCTGCTCGTAACGATTCCATGAAGGCGTAGGCTGCAAGCGTTCTCGCTGGCGCATCTACCTCGTCGTTTGACAATAACCGGAAATCAACACGCGCCGGCGGTTGACTGCGACGCGCGATCCATCGTTAGATACGGCCGGTCGCCTGCCTCCGAACCCGTTGATTTTCATTGAAATTAGTACAGCCCAACAAATTCTTCGCCGCCGACAGCTGGCGATTGCTTTTCCTGGCATTGGTGCTTGCTTGCTCCGGCGCGGCAATGGCGCATGGCATTGCCGACAAGGATGCCGAGTACGTGTCGTCGACAACGGGGCCGGCGATCATCCCGTTCATGTACCTGGGCGCCAAGCACATGGTAACGGGTATCGACCATATCCTGTTCCTGTTCGGCGTCATGTTCTTTCTGCGGCGATTCACGGATATCGTCGTCTACGTGTCCCTGTTTTCACTCGGGCACAGCGTCACGCTGATCGCCGGCGTACTGATGAACACCGGGGTCAACTCGAGCCTGGTTGATGCCGCGATCGGCGTGTCCATCGTCTACAAGGCCTTCGACAATCTCGGCGGCTTCGATCGTTTTGTCGGCTTCCGGCCCGAACCTCGTCTCGCCGTGCTTGGCTTCGGACTGGTTCACGGGCTGGGGTTGTCGACCAAGGTGCAGGATCTCGGCATAAACCCGGACGGACTGCTGACGAACCTGCTCTCTTTCAACGTAGGCGTCGAGGTCGGCCAGGTCGTCGTGCTGGCAATCATGCTGCCGGCACTGCTCGCCTGGCAGCGCTCCCCTGTATTCGGCAGGACCGCTGTCGTCGTCAACTGGCTGATCATGGTTGGCGGATTCATCCTGACCGGCTACCACCTGTTGCACTACATTGCGCAAAGGAGCTGACATGAACTCAGGCCAGATCGATCAGTTTCCCTCCGTCGGCAAGCTCCTGCTGCTGACCGGGTCCGCATGCGCCGTCGCGTTTCTCTACATCGTCGGCGCCGTCCTCCCGGCGGAGTTCAATCGCGACCCGCTCGGCATCGGGAAGGCGACCGGATTGAGTGACCTCTATTCGCCCGGCCCGGAACAGCTGGTTATCGAGGAAGGCAGTGTTGGTTACCTTCCAGAATCGACAACACCGTATGCGCAGCACTCGTTCACCATCGAACTGGCGCCGAATGGCGATGCACACCTGCCGAGTTCCCTGGAGTTCAAACTGGAACTGAATTCCGGAAGCGCGATGGTCTACTCGTGGCAAGTGAATGGGCTGACTGACCCCACCCGACTGTTTGCCGAATTCCATGGCGAGACCTACGATGCATCGGGCAACCTGATCGTCGGGCACTACGGGGAAGATCGCACGCTGCAGGACGCTGGCGTCCTCGTGGCGCCCTTCGACGGTGTTCACGGATGGTATTGGCGCAATGACGCGGAAACCGCAGTCACGATCGAGTTGACCACGGCGGGGTTCTACAGACTTGTACCCGCGGGAAACATGGGCAACGAGGCGGGTATCGCCCCGAACTGAGGCGCGTTAAGCGCGCGACGGGACAGGCAAGAAAACACGCGTCGCCGAGTTGCCCTCAGACTTCCTACCGCACACGAGCCGAAAGAACTCGCGCCCAGCGGGCTGTTTTTTTGACTGGCGTCCCCAAGGGGATTGACTCGTGCCTTCGGCACTCGCCCTGCGGGCGCACTCGCGCCGCGAGTGCGTCTGTCGGCCGGCTGCGCCGGCCTCGGTTCGAACCGGGGCTTCGACTCCTCCATCGGAAACACAAGTCAAAAAAATAGCCCGCGCTGGGCGGGCTATTTTTTTGACTGGCGTCCCCAAGGGGATTCGAACCCCTGTTACCGCCGTGAAAGGGCGGTGTCCTAGGCCTCTAGACGATGGGGACGGAACAGCAATTCACGTCAATTTGTTGGTGGAGCTAGGCGGGATCGAACCGCCGACCTCTTGCATGCCATGCAAGCGCTCTCCCAGCTGAGCTATAGCCCCAC